>Ga0247762_1000066_pt1 | contig 49264 bp, 33 predicted proteins | sample UWRJL081202R4_FD_181016 | JGI IMG/M metagenome (GOLD analysis project Ga0247762, IMG submission 181016) | Plant litter microbial communities from Arlington Agricultural Research Station in Wisconsin, United States - UWRJ-L081-202R-4 | ecosystem: Environmental > Terrestrial > Plant litter >...
GGCCAGCGGATTTGTAATGTCGACGTCGGCTGTGTAGATGGACCCTTCGATCGATTTCGGGCCTTCTATCTCCGTGCTTCGGATAAAGTCGTAGCGGTTGTTCTTTGTCGTGTCGGCTTTCTGTTCTGCCAGCAGCTTTTCTTTTACGAGGCCTTGCTTCACGGCCCACTCGCTGGCATTCTTTGTGGTGATAAGCGTATTGCCATCTTCTATCCAGCTTTTGAGTCGTGCCACCTGGTTTTTGTCTATTGCATTATAGTTGCCGCCCACCAGGACGATTGTGTTGTATCGCTTCCAGTCGATGCGGTTGAGGTTGCTTACATCTATTTTCGATACGGGGTAGCCTACCTGCTCATTGAACAGGAACCAGAGCTCGCCCGCTTCGGAGGCGTTCACACCGGCACCGGTGAGCAACGCCACATCGGGCCTGATGAGCGCGCGGATATTATTGCTGCCGAGGTCTATACCTTTGGCATTGAAGCCTGTGGATACACCCGCTATCGTTATCGCGTTGGCCTGACTAACGGTATTGATCACCCGGTAGAGTGAGTCTGGCTATACTTTCTGCCAGCCTACCGGTATAACCAGTGTGCCGGGTTCGTAGTCTTGTAATGTGCCGTTATTGTTTACGGTAAAGCCCTTGAAGGCAACCTTGGCCAGCACGCCTGCCTGCTGCAACTGGTACAGCGCGCGCGATGCGTTGTAGTCCGCCCAGTTGATAAGGTACGCATAGTCTGACGCTCCTTTGGTCGCTGTCCCTGTTCGCGGCGGTAACGCTGTAACGCGTTCGCCGATAGTGACAGGCTCTTTTGCACGCGCAAACGGAACGCCGTATCCATGTGCTATAGCCCAACCGGTAACGTCGTAGAATGTACTGTCGTGGAATTTGACGACTTCCTCGAACAGCGAGTGCACGATACGATAATGCGGTTGTGCTGTCGGTACGACATAGGCGCTACCTTTCTCAAACCGCTTGCCTTCGTATGTGGCGGAGGCATTCAACTTGTATACTTCGAGCTTGTGCTGTAGCAAAAGCGCCAGGAACTTTTGTGTAAGCGTTTCGTCTTTCGGGTTTCCGAAGACGAATGCCTTATTGGGGTTCTTCCGTGCATCATCCAGAGCTGAGCGGAAAAAGTCTTTCTGATGTTTCAGGATCGTTTCTTTTTCCGCGACGGAGCCTTTTACTGTGGCCAGACCGGTGAGAAGGTGATTACGGATCGTGAACGGGAATGTGACTACTCCCTGCTGGCTTTCCTGCGCAAGTCCGCGCGAGCTGCCGACTTCGAATGTTATGCCTACGCCGCCTTCGAAATCAGGATAGGTTGAGCCATAAATAGGAGAGAGGTTATCAAACTGTTCTTTGGTCCAATACAATGCTCCTACGCTGTTCAGCGCTTCGGCGTGGTACTTCGCCAGCTTTACATTCAGTACGTCATAGGTTGCACGGGGCACGATCGCACTTTCCGAACCATACGGTTTTGAAGGCTCGAAGTAGTATGTGCTGTTGGTACCCATTTCGTGGAAGTCGATCACTACGTTGGGATACCAGCTGTGATAGAACGCCAAACGATTGCGGCTCTCTACATGGACTGCCGATAGCCAGTCGCGATTCAGGTCAAACAGGAAGTGGTTGGTTCTCCCGGCGGGCCACAGCTCGGTATGTTCGCGATCGAGCGGGTCGGTAACGGGGGGAAATGATTTGTTCTGGTTATGCCACGCTGCAGCACGATCGCGGCCGTCGGGGTTCAACGACGGGTCTATGCTGATTACTGCCTGCTGCAGATACTGCTTTACGTCGGCATCCTGAGAGGCTACGAGGTAGTAAGCCGTGAGCAGGGCGGCTTCTGCGCTCGAGGTCTCATTGCCGTGTACGGAATATCCCAGGTGCACAATAACCGGCAGCTTCTTATAGTCGCCATCAGCCGTCTTGGGGTCAATAAGCTTCAGGTGCTCCTGCCGTATAGATTCAAGGTTGGCTTGATTTTCCGGCGAAGTGATGGTGAGAATGACTTGAGGACGTTCTTCATACGTTTTGCCGATTATCTTCAGCGAAGCCTTATCCGACAGCCGGTCCAGCTCTTCGAAATAATCTACAATACGGTCGTGGCGTGTGTAGTGGCTGCCGATGGAATAGCCCAGGAATTTCTCAGGCGAGGGTATGGCAGGATCAAAGGAGCCTTTCGGAAAATAGTACCTGTCCTGTCCCCAGGCTGTTAAGGTAAGCAAGACCAGTACTATACTATAGGGTAGCGATTTCATGTTTATAGTTTAGAGTTACTATTATGACCGATGCAGGTTATTGATAGACAAAGGCACGGATAACACTTTGTGAGAACCGTTCCATTTCTTCCAGCTGCGGACTACACTGCAGTAAAAAGAAATCGACGCCTATTTCTTCGTATTGCCCGATGCGATCTGCAATATATCCGGGTGTGCCGGTAAGCCCGGTGCGAAGACCCCGGTTGGAAACGGAGTATTCTTCCAGCGATACCTGTTTCTCCAGTTGCGTACCGGCCAGCCACTGCTGATAGTTCTTATATCCTTCTGAATAGCTCTTCACATCCGTGATTCGGTCGAGCTCTTTTTTAACTTCCAGATCTGTATCGCGCACAATGGTATACGCGGCGACACCGAACTTCATGGGCGGTAATCCGTACTTATCGCGACGACGGCGCATGTCGTCTATACGTTTGCTGATGACGTCGGGGGCGTCGCCGTGCATAACGTAGCCATCGCATTTCTGAGCAATGAGCTCCTTTGCAGCATCCGACTCGCCGCCTGCATAGATAAACGGCCGTGGTTTCGATACCGGCTTAGGTTGAAGTATGTTGTCTTCTACCTTATAGTATTTGCCGTTGAATGAAAAATGATCTTTCTTCCAGAGGCTATCCACTACATCGAGCCACTCGGATGTGCGGGCATAGCGGTCGTCGTGCTGCTCGAAGTGGACACCGTATTTCTTTGCTTCGTCCTGCCACCAGGAAGACACGACATTGAGTGTAAGCCGGCCGTTGCTTATGTGATCGATGTTGGCGGCCTGCTTGGCGAGCAATGCGGGTGAATGGAATGTAGGGCGGACGGCAACCATTATTTCCAACGTTTCAGTCACGGCTGCCAGTGCTGCCGCTGTGCTCCAGGCATCGAGTGATGGTGCAGATTCGCCTTTTATATCATTCAGGTTCAGCTCGGCAATAAGCGTAGTGTCGTAGCCGAGCTTCTCGCTGCGTTGCGCCAGTTTTTTTACGTAGTCCCATGTGGGTGTCATATTTTCATGTTCGACGTTGCGCAGCCAGCCGCCGAATACAGGTAACCAATAGCCAAATTTCATGGTGATTAATGTTTGGGTTAACGATTTGTGTTTAGAGTAAAGCCAATTTTTTCTCCAGTGCATAGGCCAGTTGCAGCCTTTGCTCGATATAGTCTACAAAAGACTTGTAGGGATCGAAGCCTACGATGTTGACTGCGTCGGCAACGAAGTTCGAGAGTGCGTTGATGTCATAGAAATAGTGCTGGCCGTTGTTGTCCACCAGGTATTCTATGCCACCGACGTCCAGCTTTGCTGCCTGTACGAGCTTCTCCACCTCTTCAATAATGGCAGTTGGCGGTTCATAGGCTTCTACCCGGATGCCTTTTTTAGGAGCGTCCACGAGGCAGGCTTGCGGGTCTGTAGGATCAGGTACCTGGCATATTTCGGCGGGGCACAGGTTGAAGCTTTCTCCGGTTGTATAGACCTTTATGGAATAGAGGAATTTACCGTTCAATGTTTCAATACGCACGATATGTCCATCACGGGCCGGTATGAACTCCTGAACAAGCGCTGTATAATCAATGCCCAGGTTTATCTGGTTATTTGCTATAGCCTGCTCCAGGCCCTCGCGTGTATCGAACCGGATGATGCCTGCACCGCTTCCGCCGATATTGACTTTTACCACTATAGGGAAGCGAAGTTCCAGCGCGGCAGGCAGAATCTGCGATACATGATTGACGACGCGCGTGCGAGGGTAGGGAAGGTCAAGACGTGAGAACAACGTAAGTTGTTTTGACTTCGAGCTTTCGATGGTCTGCGCATTAACGCCGTTGATTACCGGCACTCCCAGGCTCTCGACATGGGTGAGATAGTTGGTTGTGTGGAAGATGCCTTGTACGTGATCGCGCAGATATGCTGACGAGCTCATGCGGTTGATCACAATACTGAACGGCACTTCCGTGTCTGCGGGGTTGAACCGGTGCTCGGCTGCATTGATGCGGGCGTAGGGCAGATTCCTTCGCTCCAGCTCGGCAAACAAGGGTTTGAACCATTCAGGATGCTCGTAGAAAATGCCAATCGGTTTTTGTGTACTACTCATAATATAAATTGGTTTGGTGTATCGTATTTCTGGTTTGTTATTGATATCCCGGGTTCTGGTCGTTAGCCAGGTCAGGATCTGCATTGATCTCAACGAAGGGTATCGGGAAGAGCCATTTGCGTTCGTCGGTTATGCCCAATACATCGTCTGCGCGTTTGGTCCGCACCAGGTCGAACCAGCGGTGTGCTTCAAAGGCAAACTCGATGCTGCGTTCAGCTTCGATGGCCAGTAATATGTCGCTGGCGTTATTGAGCGTGAGGTCGCCAAGGTCGGCGCGGTTTCTTACGGCGTTCAGGTCTGCCAGGGCGCCAGCTTCCTTACCGGCCAGGTGTGCGCGAGCTTCGGCGCGGATAAGGTATATTTCGGCAAGCCTGATGACATACGCGGGATCGTCACGCTGAGCGTCACGGTTGTAGAGCACGCCGTATATAGCGGTTGTGTTGCCCGTGGTAACGCTGCCCAGTAAGGTCTTGCGCGACCCGCCGCGACTAGCATCGTTGGCCAGTGTTATAAAGGCGGTTGTGGGTTGTAATGTGTATTGGCCACCGAGCTGACTCGGATACCAGTTGTTCCATTGGTTGTTCTGGTCCGCTGTGCTGAACGAGACCTCGAACACAGACTCCGGCGAAAGAAATGGCGCGGTAAAGAATGTTTTATATGGCTTTACCAGATTATAAGCAGTGGCGTTGTTGATCACTTGCGTGGCATAGGTCTCTGCATCGGCCCATTGTTCGCGGTACAGGTGCAGGCGTGCGCGTAGGGCGCGTGCGGAGTTTTTTACCGCGCGATTGCGTGTGAAAGCTTCGGGCAAAAGCCGCTCTGCTTCTGTAAGGTCTGTCAGTACCTGGTCATATGTTTGTGAAAGGGAACTGCGTTTAATGCCGGTGCCGTCGGTGAGCTGTCGTGTGGGTTTTGTAACCAGCGGCACGCCGCCCCAACCACGACCCAGGTCGAAGTATGCCAATGCTCTGAGAAAGTAAGCTTCGCCTATTACCTGGTCTTTTTCAGCGGCGGTGAAGGCCGGGTCAACAACCGACGGTACAACGGCAATGACATTGTTCGCTGAATTGATCGTGCGGTATATCTGTGTCCATGTATCGGTAATGATCACGTTGTCTGCCGTAAGCGCGTTCTGGTCTACTTGCAGGTATTGATTGAGCGTGCCGTTGAATTGTACATTATCTGCAGGCAGGTATCCGAGTACGGGATAATTAAGGCTATAATAGGCCTGCAGATTGCTGTATGTGCCGAGCAGGGCTGCCCGTGCGCTACCCTCGTCGACAATAGCACTTTCGTCTTCCAACTGCTGGTACGGCTCTGTATCGAGCAGGTCGCTGCAGGCGCTAGCCGTTAGAAGGATGCCTGACAATAATGTTGCATATATGGGTTTCATGCTTAAATACATTTGAAGTTCAATACTGTTTTAAAATCCTACCGTCAGTCCTGCCTGGATGGTACGGGGTTGAGGTACCGTGGCCCAGTCGAAGTTTTTGGTGTTTGCAACACCGCTTTGTGAATTGACCTCCGGATCAAGCCCGCTGTATGGCGTGGCGGTCCATAGATTGGTGCCCGATACATACAAACGCAGTGATGAAAGATGATACCGGCTTACTAAAGCGAGAGGCAGTGTGTAGCCCAGTGTTACCGTGCGCAGCCTTATAAACGATCCGTCTTCCAGGTAGCGGGTACTCAGGTTCTGTACGGTGCCGCCGTAATTGTTGCTTGACGATACGCGGGTAAGGCGTGGTATATCGGTTATATCTCCAGGTTTTTGCCAGCGTTCCAGTTGTTCCGGGTAGTAGCCTATGTTGCGCTGTGTGCCGCCATGTACCAGGAAATAGCGATTCATGTTCATGATCTTCGCGCCTTGTTCGAAATACAAAGAAGCGGTAAGATCGAAATTGCCGTAACGCAGCGTGTTGTTAAAGCCTCCGAAGAAATCGGGCCATGCATCGCCTACGATCTGACGGTCAGCCACGGTAATACCATCGTTTCCTTTGTCGTCATACACTGCGTCGCCTGTCTGTGGATCTACATAGAGCTGCTTGTATAACCAGAACGAATACAGCGGAGCACCTTCTTTCAATAGAAAGATATCACGTGAGCCGGACGTGAACGATGAGGCGAGCTTTTCTATCTTATTCTTGTTCGTGGAGATATTGAAGCTGCTTGTCCACTTAAGAGGCCCATCCTGTATAATATTGGCGGTTACTGTCAGCTCGAAGCCCTTGTTGCTTACGGCGCCATAGTTTTGCAGCTGCGATGCATAGCCCAGCTTGCGAGGCACGGGCACATTCAGCAGGAGCCCGGATGTATATTTATCGTAATAGTTGACATCGAAGACCAACCTGTTTTGCAGAAAGCCAAGATCTATGCCGATGTTCCACTGACGGGTTTCTTCCCAACTGAGGTTTGGATTTTTAAGTTGTAATGGTGCAGTGCCGGGTTGATCCAGGTAGTTGTTACCGCCTTCCCACAAACCTTGTGAAGCGTATTCACTTATACCCGCCTGGTTACCGGTAATGCCTATGCTGGCGCGCAGTTTCAGCTCGTTGAATACATGGAGATCTTTAATAAAGCTCTCCTCGCCCGCGCGCCACGCTGCGCCTACTGACGGAAAGTAGCCCCACCGGCTCGATGCGCCGAAGCGCGATGATCCGTCTGCGCGGAAGCTGGCGTCAACGATATAACGGTCGCGGAAGGCTACGCCTGCTTTGCCGAACCAGGAGAGAAGGCCGGCTTCGGCCTTCTGGGAAGATCCCGTTTGTGTGGCGGAGGATGATATAGTTTCCAGGTCATTACTGGGAAACTGAAGCCCGTTAAGTTGTGTGCGCCATATGGTATTCTTTTGAATGGTATTGCCTACGATTACCTGCAGGTTGAATTGCCCCAGCGTTTTATGGTAGGTGAGCGTCTGTTCATTTAATAGTGTTACATCGCGCGATATAGATGACGACGCTGCACCACGTGGTTGCCCTGCCAGCAGCAGCGTGTTGCTGTAGTTGTTCTCATACATATCGTTAAAGTCGATACTCCAGCTGGTGCGTAGTGTGAGGTCAGGAAGCACATCGTAAGTGCCATAGAGGTTGCTGATCACGCGATTACCGGAGGCATCGTTATTGAGATTCTCGATAAGGGCGATGTGATTATCGAAGTTGCCGTATTTGGCAAATGTGCCGTCTTCATTGTAAACCGGCAGGTTTGAACGGGGGAACAGCGCGGAGTTGATTACGCCTGCGGGGTTGTTGTCGCTGCTGCTTACGTTTCGCCAGGTATGCGTAAGTGCCGTACTTGTGCCGATCTGTACGCGGTCGTTGATGGCCTGATCGAGATTTATACGCAGGGAATAGCGATCGAACTTCGATGGTTTCACGATGGACTCCTGGTTGAAGTAACCGCCGCCGATATAGTATCGGGTTTTATCCGTACCACCTGAAGCAGCAAGCTCATAGCTGCTGGTTCGCGCTGTGTGGAACAGATCGTCTATGCGGTTGTAGGTAGGTTGTTCAGCGGGTGTACCGGAACCTCCTGCAGCCCGGTCGCGAAACGGCACCTGTTCGGGATTACCGCCATCGTTTATGAAGAGCTCATTCTCGAGCTCGGCCAGCTGTGGCCCTGTTACTACATCAAACTTTTTGGGTGCCCATGACCAGCCCTGATAAGTGTTAAAATTGATATGCGCCGCGGTATTGGCCCGGCCACGTTTGGTCGTGATGATAACGACGCCATTAGCGCCGCGCGATCCGTAGATAGCCGTGGCGTTGGCATCTTTCAATACTTCTATCGATTCGATGTCGGCGGGATTCAGATCTGCCAGTGGGTTAGAAGGCACCTGGTTGCCCAGGCCCGTGCGTATGAGATTGGTATTGTTTATAAATACTCCGTCGACAACATACAATGGGTCATTGCCGGCATTTACGGAATTGGTGCCGCGAACCCGTATAAATATTCCACCCCCGGGCACGCCGGAGTTTGCCGTTACCTGAACACCCGCCGCTTTTCCTTGCAGCAACTGGTCGGGGCTTGGCACAGGGATATTTCTTATGGCCTCGGCTGATACCGACGTCAGCGAGCCGGTAATGGTTTTACGCGATTGCTCTCCATAACCCACGACTACAACCTCCTGTAGCTGCCGTGAGTCGGAGGCCAGCGAAACATTAACAGGAGCGGTGCCCTCTGCGGATAGTTCCTGACTTTGAAAGCCTATGAAATTGAATATAAGCGTAGCGCCCGGTGTTGCTTCGAGTCGATAGCGTCCATCTGCGTCGGTAGTTGTTCCGCTGGAGGTACCTTTAACCAGGATGCTCACGCCGGGGAGCGGGCTGTTGTCTTCCTGTGATGTTACGCGGCCCTGTAATGTTACATTCTGTGCATAGGCCGTTATGCCAGAATACAACAGTATGATAATAAGTAAAAGTTTATGCATGGTATAGGGGGTTGGATTTTTGAATGGGGCGTTAGGGTACGAACAGATCGAAGGGTTCTTCGAAATCCTGTAAATGGTTGTTCTTCTTGTTCAGGTACTGGCCTTTGAGCACGCCGCGTATATGTGTTTGACCGTGCTTGATTTTGACCCGCTGGCGAAACTCGGCTTGTCCCGATAAATATGTATAGGCAATGCTCCAGCCTGGATCTATAGCTTCGTGCGGCTTATCGCACTCGAGTTTGCCCACTGCTTCGTAGGCAGCATCGGGATTGAGTTCTATTGCAGTTGGCAATGGGCCGATAGGTGCGGAAAAGTTGGATCCATATACATTCCAGGCTTCGTCAAGCTGTGCGGAGAAGACAAGGTATTTTTCGTCGGCCTTTTGATTGTCGTCGGCCGGTGCAACCGAAACATCCCATGAGGCGATGTGCTGTTGGGCATAAAGGGGCGCGTTAAGGAGCAATACAATAACTACCAGTAGCTTTTTCATAGTTGCAGATCAATAGAGGTGATTTGTTCGATACGTTAAGGGAAAAGGGTGAGCGGAATTCCCTGAGAAAAAGAGCGCCGGCTCTACCCTTTTACACCAAACCAGATTTTATAGGTCGCGCACAATTGTGACGTTGTGCAAGCGAACGATAACGGCATAGCAATGCTGCTCCGACATGCAGAAATGCATACCGGCACATAATACGATGCCGTACATTAAGGCTGTTGCTGTTCAGTCAGTCAACCGGAGTGTGGTGGGAAGCCGGAATAAGGGCTGAGATTCAGATAGCAATCAACAACAGCAACACATACAGAACACTTCGGTTCGCTGTGCGGAGTAACGATAACTTTGTTGCTGTGTCTTCATGATGTTCATGCGTCTGTCATTTATAGTCCCAGTATTGATCGGGCAGGATGTGGCACTTATTTGAAGCAAGCCTCAAAAGTTGCCAGGGATTCTTAGAGCCTGTTCTCTCATCCCTTCTATATAAATTATGTAGCAAAGGTATGCCGTAGAGTGATACGTGTCAATATATCTCTATAGAATTGGTAGATTTTAAAGCAAAGATTTATGCGGAAGGCATTTAACGTCTGCAAACGTCCGCATATACGATCGCCTTCATTGGGGTTGGAGAAGGTGAATAGCAGCTCCACGGCAAAAAAAGTGTCGACCTCATAAAGAATCTTGCATACACCGAAAAATCACCGCACCTTACGCCACAACGCAAAATACTTCGTCAATCCACCACTATGGAGTTAGGACTTTCCACCTTTGTAGAGCTTACCCCCGATCCATTTACCGGCAAAACCATCAGCGCTCACCAACGTATGCAGGATCTTATGGAGGAGATCGTGCTGGCCGAGCAGGTTGGTTTAGATGTCTTTGCGATTGGCGAGCATCACCGGGCCGACTTCGTGGTGTCGTCGCCGGCTGTGGTGTTGGGGGCGGCGGCCGGCGTAACCAAACGCATCAAGCTCTCCAGCGCGGTAACTGTTCTTAGCTCGGACGATCCTGTACGTGTATTCCAGCAATTTGCAACGGTTGATCTTATATCCGGTGGCCGCGCCGAGATTATGGCCGGCAGAGGTTCTTTCATCGAGTCGTTCCCGCTGTTCGGCTACGATCTTAAAGATTATAATACGTTGTTCTCCGAAAAACTCGAACTACTGATAAAGCTGAACGAGAGCGAGCGTGTAAGCTGGAAAGGCAAGCATCGTGCGGCTATAAACAACCTGGGTGTATACCCAAGACCGTTGCAGCAAAAGCTTCCCATCTGGGTTGCCATTGGCGGCACGCCTGAGTCCGTGGCGCGTGCTGCAAACCTGGGCCTGCCGATAGCGCTTGCCATCATCGGTGGCTCGCCCGACCGCTTTGCTCCCTATGTACATTACTACCGTGAAGCCGCCGCTCAGGCTGGTCATGATGTCAAGGAGCTCGGTGTAGGTGTGCACTGCCATGCGTATGTGGCCGATACGTCAGAGAAGGCAGGCGAGGAATTCTATCCCAGCTACGCATACGTGATGTCGCAGTTAGGTAAGGAGCGTGGTTGGCCGCCTATGGACCGTGAGCACTATGAAATGCTTCGCGCCGAGGACGGGGCGTTGTTTGTAGGAAGCCCGCAGCAGATCATCGACAAGATATTATACCTGCACGAGATCATGAAGATCACACGCTTCCTCGCGCATACACCGGTAGGTACCATGCCTCATGACAAAGTAATGCGCTCGATCGAGCTCTTTGGGACGCATGTGGCGCCGGCGGTCCGTAAAGCACTCGGGGTGTAGTGTTGGCGTCCACTATGCTCGGAAAGCCGAGGGTGTCATGCTGGTCTGCTTCTTGAAAAAGTGATTGAAGTGCGTAGGCTCTTCAAAGCCCAGTGCATAGCTTATCTCCGAGATATTCCAGTTGGTATGTTTGAGAAGCGCCATCGCTTCGCCAGTTATACGCTCGAAGATATGCTCGGTAGTGGTTTTGCCGGTAGTGGTGCGTATGGCCCGGTTAAGGTGATTAACGTGTACTGACAGATGCTCGGCAAAGTCGCGGGCAGATCGTAGCGTGAACCGTTGTTGTGGTGACTCTATGGGGAACTGCCGCTCCAGCAACTCGGTAAATACGGCCGTTATGCGCGCGTTGGCATCGGAATGCTGATACAACGTTTCCGTTGGCTGTATTTTCAATGCATAATGCAGCATCTCGGTGATGTAATTGCGGATAAGGTCGTACTTATACATATAATCTGACCCGATTTCTGTAAGCAGCTTTTCGAAAATATTGCTCACATACTTATCCTGTGCTTTATTCAGCGTATAGATCGGCTTGTTTCCGGGAATGAACATCGGCAGGTCGTGAACGCCGGTACGGAAGCGCTCCGTAAAAAATGCTTCTTTAAAAATACAGAAGTAGCCCGTTGAATCATCGGTTAGCCGCTCGTAGGTGTATGGAACGTTGGGGTTGAAAAACAGGAGATTGGTGCCTGACGCCTCCAGGCTCTTGTCGGCATAGTGATAAATGTGGTGGCCACGCAGCAGCGATATTTTATAGAAATCGCGACGTGTGTATTGAACAGGCTGAGTGTTCGGACCGACAAAGTCTTCCATGCGAAAAACGTTGAAATGGCCGATGTCTTTCTTGAGATTCTCCGGCAGCCAGTTGAATTTTTTAAGATAGAATTCTTCAAGTGTCTGCGTTTTGGCGAGCGTTTGTGTTTTTGCCATATCGTTAAAACGTTATTCTATACAAAAATACAGCGCTTTTGGCGGCATAGCATTGTTTGAATTAAACAATAACTTGTAAAATTCAAACAATTTGGCAAACCCGTGTTTTGACGCCAGATGCGGGTTTTATTACTTTTGTTTATGGATTTCGATACGCTGGAGTACCTTTTTACAGGCAATGCCCGCCAGCGGGATGCTTACGCCGTTTTAACGAAAAGGAGAATATTCGAAGCTCTTTACGATTTTACTCCCCTGCTTACCGGCACGATCCCTATCGGCATAGACAACGCCCAAAGCGACCTGGACATCATTTGCTGCTGCGCCGATCAACAGTTGTTTGCAGATCATCTCATCAAATGCTTTGGCCTGTACGATGGCTTTACGCTCCGGCGAGCGCAATACCACGGACACGATACGGTAGTGGCCAACTTTAACGCAGACGGCTTTGTCCTGGAGATATTCGGACAGAACCGGCCCGTAAAACAGCAGGAGGCTTACCGGCACATGGTGATTGAACATGCCTTGTTAATGAAACATGGCGAACCGTTGCGTAACGAGATCATACGGTTGAAAAATAGTGGCATGAAGACGGAACCCGCCTTTGCGCAAGTTTTAGGACTACATGGTGACCCGTACGAAGCTTTGCTGAAGCTTGCGGGAGAACTACAATAGCAATCAACGCAACTTTTATTAGGTTGTCAGTAACTCTTAGTATCAAAAGCCCGTATAGAGATATCCGCCACTTAACGTTCTGTTATCTATGAGTGATTCTCATGACAAGTCGGAAATATTGATCGTGCTGGACCTGGACGAAACGCTCATCCACGCCACAGAGCAACAGCTTGATCTTTCAGAAGATTTCCGTGTGGATAGCTATTTCATTTATAAACGTCCGGGACTTAATACTTTTCTTTCGGAGCTCCACAAACATTACCGTCTCGCAATCTGGTCGTCGGCCGGTGATGAGTATGTGAACGAGGTTGTAAAGTCAATACAGCCTCATGACGTACAGTTTGAGATGGTTTGGGCCAGATCGAAATGTACGCAGCGGAGGGATTTTGATCTGGATTGCTACTATTGGGAAAAACGCCTGGACAAGCTTAAGAAAAAAGGCTTCCCGCTTGAGAAAATACTTATCGTTGATGATTCGCCCGAAAAATCACGGAACAACTATGGAAATGCCATATATATTCTGCCCTTTACGGGGTCAGCGCACGACAGCGAGCTTGATTTGCTGCTGTCATATCTGCTCACTTTGAAGCAAACGGCTAACGTGCGAACATTTGAAAAGCGTAATTGGAAAAGGGAAAAAGGGCCCAGCGCACTTTAATACAGTATATTGCATCCCCCTTTACCAACCGCATAAATCCATAATCTATATGACCATCTTCCCCACGCAATACTCCACACTATCGGCAGCGGCATTGAAAGATGCACTTTCTTCGCGGTATGACATTGCCTTTACCCAGTGTAAATACTTGCTGCGTGGTGTAAGTGATACATATATTATGGAAAGCGGCGCAGAAAAATATGTTCTGAAGATATATCGCGAGATGCATCGGTCGCAAGCCGAGATATTAGGAGAGGTAGAGTTGCTCAATGCGCTGCATGCCGGTGGTGCACGTGTAGCCGCTCCGCTGCCGGATCGTGATGACAATTATTTGCAGCCGTTCCAGGCTGCTGAAGGTATCCGATATGGCGTGGTGTTCACCTTTGCCAAAGGAGTCAGCCTCCAGCAAATGAGCGACGAGCACCTGCGTACCGTAGGGCGTGAGATGGCCAGGCTGCACGAGATAACCACAACCGTAACTTTGCAAAATCCGCGGCCTACATTCGACTTCGAGACCACGATACGCAAGCCGCTCCGTACGGTAGCACCTGCGTTTGCAGGACTGGAGCCCGAATATGAATATCTGAACCGTACTGCCGATACCATTATTCAAACGCTGGAGTCGTTTGACCTGTCGTCGTTCACCTATGGGTATTGTCACTACGATTTTCTGCCAAAGAATTTTCACTTCGATAGCGAAGACAATATTATGTTCTTTGATTTCGACTTTGCCGGCAAGGGATATATCGCCAACGATCTGATGACATTCTGGGCGCACTTTGCTTTGCATGTTGACTTTAAACGCATCAGCGAGGACGAAGCAGGCAGAGCGTTTCACGTTTTCCTCCAGGCATACCGTGAGATAAGACCGTTCTCGGAAGAAGAGCAACGCGCCATTCCTTATCTGTCTTTTGCGTGGTGGGTGTTCTTTATGGAATTTCATTATGAACACTTCGACGACTTCTCCAATCCTTATTTCAGCCCGCGCTTTATTAAAGAACGTGTGGCCCTGATAAAACGCATTACTGAGCGCTATTGTAACGTATAATGCTTATCTTAGTCGGTACACGGTTGTGATTCCGCCAGCCGGCAGACATAACACTAAACGCTTAACCTATTGCTTCAATACCAGGAAATCGAATTACGCCAGCTTACCGAGGGGGATAAGCCGGTGTTAGCGCGGCTGGCCAATAATAAAAAGGTATGGGATAATCTTCGTGATCTGATGCCGCACCCTTATAATGAAGAAGATGCACATTTTTTTATCGAGCTCACCAGCCATCAGAATCCTGCTCTCGACTTCGCGATACTGTGGCATAACGAGCTATGTGGTGTGATCGGCCTCGGCCCTCAACATGACATATACCGTAAAACAGCCGAGATCGGCTACTGGATCGGTGAACCGTATTGGTCTAAAGGGATAGCCACGAAGGCCGTGCGTTTGCTTACAGCTTATGGTTTCGAGCAGTTAAAGCTCGCCCGTATACACGCCGGTATCTTTGAATACAACCCGGCGTCCATGCGCGTGCTTGAAAAGAACGGTTACGTAAAAGAAGGTATATTCCGCAAGTCGGTCTTCAAGAACGACAAACTTTGGGACGAACACCGGTATGCGTTAGTAAATGGCGCCCTGGTATAGGAGAGGAGTTAATCATCAAGCGTTGCTTCTATGTCCTTCGGAAATAGTTTTGGGAAAAAGTATGGCGCTACCTTTACCGGGAAATTGATATACAAAGGCGCTCGCGGAATATTGGACTCTGTTCGGAGTATTCCATTTTCCAGCAACGTATTCATTATTGCGGTCTTTTTAGAGTTGGATTTACGGTTGGCAATTACACGCCGGCCGCCTTGTACAACCTCCTGAACTCCGCCGGAGCTACCTCGGCTATCTTTGTAAACAGGCGGTTGAAGTAGGCAGGATCGTCGTAACCGAGCGCATAGCTTATCTCTTTTACGTGCATCTCGCTATGGGCCAGCAGCCGTTTGGCCTCGAGGATGATACGGTCTTTGATAACGTCGTTCGGAGTTGTTTTGCTGTATTTGCTCACCCGTTTGGTCAGCGCCTTCGGTGTAATGTTCAAAAGGTCAGCGTAGTCTGAAACCGAGTGCCGTTGTTTATAGTTAAGCTCAACCAGTTGACTGAATTTGCGCATAAACTCGATGTCTTCCTGTTTCTCCTCGTTCTCGTCGGCATCGGGAACACGCGAGGCTTTCCAGAGGCGAACCGACTTGATAATGATCTTCTTCAACAAAAGACGAAGCATCTCTTCCAGCGAAGAATCGTCTTGTTCTATCTCCTGGGCAAGTTCGTCGATGATGTCTGCTATGGTCTGGCTTTCGCCGGGCTGCAGCAGGATATACGATACCTCGTAGATGTTGTTGTAAAGGATGCCATCACACGCTACTTCCTTATCGTGGATCTCGATGCAATAGAAGTCCCGGTTGTAATAGATTAGCGAGCCACGGTTTGACGGGCAGTCGTCCAACTGGTACCACTGTCGCGGCATGATAAAGAACAGCGCATCCTGCTCCAATAGATACTGTTTGAAGTCTACGTGCAGCGACGAGCCGGCCTTCAGATATAAGATCTTGATAAACGGCTGGTAAGCGGCATCATTGCAATGTGCCGCCAGCGCTGCGTCAAAATGAAGCAGGCCGAACTTCTTGTAGTTGAATTCCTTAAAGTGGTTCAAAGCAGTACAGGTAATCGTAAAACCGGAAACATCATGGTCGCCGGTTTATCCGAACAGAAACGCAATATCGTCGCGTGAAAGGTTCTTCACAAAGCCGGAATCTTCATGGATCAGCTCGTCGGCAAGCATCTTTTTCCGTTCCTGCATTTGCAGGATCTTCTCTTCCACGGTGTCCTTACAAATCATCTTATAGGCAAATACCTTCCGCTTCTGCCCGATGCGGTGTGCACGGTCTATAGCCTGTGCTTCAGCTGCAGGGTTCCACCATGGGTCGACAAGGTACACATAGTCGGCTACGGTCAGGTTGAGGCCTACACCACCAGCCTTCAGCGAGATTAGGAATGCCGTAACGCTTGCATCTTCCTGGAAGCGCGTCACTTCATCACGACGCTTGTCGAGCGAGGTGCTGCCGTCGAGATAGCAGAAGCTTATACCCGCTTCTTCAAACTGATCGCGGATTACGTGTAGCATCTCCGTGAATTGCGAGAATATCAGCAGCTTATGGTTACCTGCATTCTCCTGTACCTCGCGGGTAAGTTCTTCTATTTTTGCGGAGCACTTGAGATCGCCGCCTTCCTGCTCTTTCAACAATGCAGGGTGGTCGCAGATCTGCCGCAGGCGCAGCAAACCTTCCAGTACGTAAATGCCCGACTTCTCCATGCCTTCTTCGTCAATGCGCTTCAGCAGGCGGTTGCGGTAGTTGTCGCGATAGGTGTTGTAAAGCCTGCGCTGTTCGGCATCCATCGTACACCAGAGCACCGTTACTGTCTTATCCGGAAGGTCCTTGGCCACCTGCTCCTTAGTACGTCGCAGCGTAAACGGATGGATAAGGCGCTGCAGGTGTTGGGTCTTCTCCTTGCTGCCAAACTTATCGATAGGCGTGGCAAACTCCCGGCTAAAGAACTCACGCGACCCAAGCAGCCCGGGATTGAGGAAGTTGAACTGCGCGTACAGATCGGATGTATTGTTCTGCACCGGCGTACCGCTTATAATTACGCGGTTCACTGAGCGCAGCTGTTGTACAGCTTTCGTTATACGGGCGTCAGGGTTCTTTATGGCCTGACTTTCGTCAAGGATGATGTATTGCCACAGATATTCATTTAGGAACTCCAGGTCGTTACGCACCACGCCGTATGATGTAAGCACTACATCATATTCGTTAAACTCGTTCTCCGTAAAACCACGTTGTAAGCCATAGTGTGTATAGAATTTAAGCGTGGGGCAGAACTTTTGTATTTCGCTCTCCCAGTTAAAGATCAGCGATGTGGGGCAGATTACCATTTGAGTACTGCCGGGATATCTTTCTTTGAGGAACTGCAGGAATGAAATAGTCTGCAAGGTCTTACCAAGACCCATGTCATCGGCCAGGCAGCCGCCCCAACCCAGATCGTCGAGCGACTGAAGCCAGTTGAAGCCCGACTGCTGATACGGACGGAGCGTTGCCTTTATTTCTTTCGACAGGGGGACTTTCTCGATAGCATCGTATTGCAGCAGTTTCTTCTTGCGTGCTTCTATATCATGCTGTACAGTATCGCCTTCAACCTGGTCTAGAATATCTTCAAGTAATGTATAATGCAGCTTACTTACACGCAGCGAGCCTCCTTCTTCCGCGCCCGTGCGCAGCAGCAGGCTGTACTGGCTCACCCACTCGCCGGGTATGTGTCCCAGCGTGCCGTCTTCCAGCATGATCGTATCCTGGTGGTTGAGGATAGCACGGCGAATGTCTTTCAATGTAACGGTGTGTTTGCCCCATGTAATGGTAACTTTCAAATGGAACCATTCCGAGTCCGATGTTGCCTGAATGGAGAACTTGGGAACTTCGGTAGTATAACGGAACTTCTTCAGTTCCTGCAAACCCGCTACAGCGTAACCCTCGTTTTGTACATTACGCATCATGGTAATGAACCAGCCGTTCTTCATCACATCGGCAAACGGCAAATAGTAATACTGGTTGTTACGCTGGTTTGAGAACGATGGGTGAAGCGTACGCAGGTATTCATAAAGCCGCTTCTCTTCGGCGTTGCTACGTTGAATGATCTGTACGGCCTCGTTTGTTCCCTCCACCTGGGTTTTCTCTTCGCTGTAGTCTACAACCACATCGTTATACGAAAACTGCGGGCGTATCATAAGGTTGCTTTCGTTCAGCTCGCTTAGCAATACACGCGGCTGTGGCTCGGGGGTTATGATATCTACCTTTAAGCGGGGGCTTAGGGTAACTTCGTATTTTTCCATCCACGGTGTGATGAACCGTTTGATGATCTCCTTCTTCTCCGATATCGGGAACGACAGCGGTCCGTTTTTAAACAGGTCAATAAGCTTGAGCGCCGCGGCATCGGGCGGTAAATAGATCGTATCGCCCTTTTCAAACATGAAGCCTCCGCGCAATACAAGATCGGATTCTTCGCCGCCAAGGAAGAGCTTCATCTTGAGAACGATGAAACGCCCGTCGCTATCGGCTGAAAATGTGAACGAAGCGGGCTCCTTGCCAAGCTTTACAGGTTTTTGGCCAGGGCCTGAAGGCACGAAGCGACCGGCTTTCAGTATAAACAGATCCGGCCACGTATGCAGTACCGGCCAGAGTTTTTGCAGCAGCTCGATGTAGTGCTTGCGCAGGTTCATCAGCTCTTTAACCGACATGTGAGACCATGTTCCGGAATGGTTGCGGATAAAGCGGTTACCAGTACGCGTCATCCATTCCAGTAAATGATTATCGGAAAAGGCCATCAGGTCTTTGTAAACCGATTCTTCCAGTGGTTGCAGGTAAGCCACTCCGCGCTCGGCTTGCAGCGATATGCGCTTGTACTCCACAGCACCGTCTTTGCGGAAGATCAATACGGGCTCCAGATCAAATCGTGTCGATTTGGCTGAAACAAAATTGAATAAAAAGCCGATCTCGTAATCTATTACAGTGCCCGGGGGCAGGCTAGGTCTTTCAGCGCGTTTTCTTTCTTCTTTCTCGTCCGGGAAAAGCATGCAGTAAAAAATTCGGTACGTCTGCAAATATACGATAGCGGCGTACTTTTTTTAGCCGTTTAACGACCCGTAGCCGCTATCGCCCGAAATGATTACTAAGTGTCAGATTGTGAATGCATTGTTTATTTTTTAATGCACCTTGCTTTTGTCGATCCGTTTAGGGGTGTCTTTGCCCGAAACGATCGTTGTGGCGCTCAGCGCAATAGCCCGCACCGCATTCGTGATGTTCTCGATATCCATCGACTCGAACTCGTCATCAACCGTGTGGTAAAGCTTGTCGATGTCGATCTGGTCTGTTGAAATGGTGTGGGCCGGTACACCCAAACGTGCCAGGGTGGCATTGTCTGACCGATAGAAAAGGTTCTGCGCGGGGTACGGATCAGGGTAGAAATGAAACGCCGTTTTTTCCAGGTTCTTTTGCAGTATCGTTCCGAAGTCCGACCGCTCGAAACCCGTGATAAATGCGCTGTTCTTACCCCACTTCGATGCCTTGCCGATCATCTCGATGTTGAACATAGCTGTTACCTTGTCAGGATCCAGTTGCTTCGAAAAATGCTGCGAACCGTAACCACCGATCTCTTCTGCGGTAAAGGCCACGAACACCAGCGTACGTTTATTCTTCTTTATTTTTTTGAAATACCGGGCGAGCTCTATAACGGCCGTGGTACCCGAAGCGTCGTCGTCGGCACCATTCGCTATTGTGTCGCCGGCAGCATTGGGTTGTAAAATACCGATGTGATCGTAATGTCCTCCGAAGACCACCATTTCATCCGACTTTTTTGTGCCCTTTAAGACCCCGACGATGTTTGTCATGATAAGCGGCTCTACATGCTGTGTGGCATTGATGCGATAAGAGCTGACGGATGTCTTTCCGATCGCGAATATTTTTGCGAATTTCCAGTTGCTGGTAAAACGTCCGCTGAAGTATTGGCGAAAATCCTGGAAGCGATCACGAAACTCAGGTGAAACCAGGATCAGCATAGATGTCGTGTCGCGTATAAAGCTGAACGCCTTGTCCATAAAATAACGATCAGGCTCGGTGCCCGCAGAGTCGAACAATATCGTACGAACAGCCAGCCCCTGGCTTATGTTTATCTTTGCGCGTTCTGAAACCAGCACGGCATCATGGTCAGGAATGCGGGCGCCATCGATATAAACCTCGAGATGGTCCGGACGAATCCGTTCCTTACGAAACTCCTGCCGGAAAGAGCTGCTGCCGTCCAGCGGCGTTAACCCGATAGACCTGAACTCGCTTTCAATAAAAGCGGCCGCTTTATTGATGTATTCCGGCTGCATAGACGAACGCCCCATCATCGAGTCCGCTGATAGCGTATGGATAATCCGCGATACGTCTTCAGCTACAATGTATTTATCTGTTTTCTGAGCGTGAGCCATGCCGCTAAGGATAAGAAGCGAAAATAAATATACTTTTTTCATAAGTTAGGTCCGATATACGGGTGTGTCATAAAAGTAAATTAAATAAATGAATGCGCGTAATGCTCTTAAATAGATTGAATGAATTGCGTAGAATATAATAATTGTTAGTTTTGCTCCGTAACGTTCAAGGCAGTGTTGATTGTCATTCTTGTTGTGTAAAAGTATAAGGCCTTCTCGTTATTAAATTCCAGATCCAGTTTTACTAAGTAGTTGTCGAGCTAAGGCAATGCCATGATCTGGCCGCCTCGTCGAACCGTTTCCGTATTATGAATCGTTATATATGAAACAAACCATTGCAATCTTTTATCTCCTCGTATTTTGCACAACGACAGTTCTTGCAAAATCGACAGCATCCGGCCAACCGTTGCCCAACCATCCTCCATCGGTCCCTGTCCTGTTAACACCCGCGATGTCTTCGCAGGGAACGTTACAGCAGCAGCTTTTCACCTGGCAGAAGTCTATGGATCCGGATAACGACGCGGTTACATACACCGTATATCTCGGCACTTCCGTAAACAATCTCCTGCCGTATGCCACAGATCTCGTCAGCGCCCATTGCCTGTTTAACGATAGCGGCAGTCCGCTCAATAGAATATATTACTGGCAGGTTGTTGCATCCGATGGAAAGGGTGAGCAAACGGCCAGCGTTATCGCTAACTTCAGAACATATAGATCTGTAGATGTTAACATCACAACAACGTTGATAGGTCCAGCCAATGGCGCAGAACAGGTAGATCTTAATCCCACACTCGCCTGGAGTGTCAGTGCCGGCCGGAAGTATGATGTATATATCGACGCTGGCGCCGGCCAGGTACAGGTCGCCAAAGACCTCACCACTACCAGCTATACGTTAACGGGTCTGTATGGTAGCGCAAGCCTTGAGCCTGGTACCGTCTACAGCTGGCAGGTCGTATCGAAGACCGACGCTGGTGTTGTGTCGCTTTCGGCAATACACAAATTTACGACAACTACATCCGGCAATAATGATGATCCGCAGAACGCAGCGCCGGCCATACCGGTACTGCTGACACCTGTCAATGAAACGACAGATATAGAACGGGCGGCGCTGCTTACCTGGAGCAACAGCAGCGACCCCGAAGACGATGCCGTTACTTATTCGATATACGCGTCTACAAATCCCCTGGCCATGATACAACAGGCAACGGGGCTTGTATCAACAGACTACCAACTAACCGTACCGCAGACCGGCGAAACCTGGTACTGGAACGTAACAGCGACGGATGCCAAGGGAAACTCCTCCACAAGCGAAACATGGACGTTCACAACGGCGATTGCCCCACAGCCCGAGGTGTATACCATTAGCGGAATAGTTACAGATGAAAAACATGCGCCGCTGTACAATGCACAGCTTACCGGGTTCAACACGTCTATATATACCGACAGGTTTGGAACCTATGAAGCTGAGGTGCCCGCGGGCTGGAGCGGGGAAGTTGTGCTCCAGGCATCAGGCCATACGTTCGCTCCGGAGACACGGAGATATACAAATGTATCCCAGAGTTATCGCGATCAGAATTATGAAGCCCAATTGATTGCCGGTGTTGATAACGACGAGCGCCCTATGCTATCGGTCTATCCGAATCCCACGTCGGGTAGCGCGCAGGTGAAGTTCAGGCAACCGGTTTCAGACTCTGCATGGATAATAATAACCGACGGCCGTGGGAGCGAGGTCCTGCGGAAATATGTAGAGCATGGTAGTACTTCAACATTCTGGGATGGAGCAGGAGTAATAACCGACGGCGTGTATTGTATCCAATTTATTGACGACGGGCGATCTGTAGCTTCCGTGAAGATGTTGGTGAAAAGATGAAGGCTCATCGATCCGATCACTTGTCTGCGCTCTCTTCCAGGGCTTCCTGCTTCTCCTGTTTACCATGGCGCAGCACATTCAGCGCGCCGTGCGTAGCGATCTTTATCCAGTAGTTGAAGGCCGACTTCTCGGCTATACGCCCCTGGTGTACGGCAGCCTTTGCACGTGTTTTGTTGTTGCGTAAGATGAGGCCGTCGGCAACAAACGTAAGAAACGTGTTGCTCAAGCTCTTGCCGAGATTCTTCTTGCCGGGCTCGCCCGTCTTCTGGATCTCCAGGTGCAGATCGCGATAGCTCATGGTAGCGAACCCATCCGCGTGCTCACGGCCGGCCAGTACTTCTACCGAGAAAGATTGTAAGCGGCCGGACCTGATCTCGATGGATTGCAACGGTACCATTACCCTATTTAGAGCCGTAAGGTCGAAAGGCTCCACCGTAAGCTTGAACATAAATTGGTCCGGATTCAACACATGGTATTGCACGGCAAACGGTGCCTGCCCATAAAGCGATGCCCTGGCGTCGAGGTCGATACCCTGCGATAGCTCGCGGCCGTTAATGCCGGCAATGGTCGCCTGCAGGTTTTGTAATACGATATCGCCGGTTTTACCGGTCTTTTCAGATGTTTCCGAATAGGCTATCGTGCCATCGGCAACCGTAAGCTTCCGGACATGAAAACGGTCTGGCAGCAGCTCGTGCAGAAAGAAAGGTTTCTCCATCAGCGGACCGTCCGGCAGCCGTTTGTCACGCCGTATGGATAGCTGTATACTGGCGAGCTTCATCTCGTTGGCTATTATCGGCCCGCCGTTCAATATACTGTCGGCCTCGAACTGTGTCAGGGTTACACCGCGGAGCGTCCCCTGGATGATGTCGTTTTCGGTTTGAACACTTTTCAGATAGGCGGCCGTAGGCATTACCTGGAGCAGACCGACGGACAATGCATCGGAGCGCATGTTTACGCCACCCAGGCGTATGGTGTTGTTAGGGGTAAAGTACCAACCGCTGTCAAGGGCGACGCTGTGATCCTGGTGACTTTCGATATGGTTGAACCGGAAGGTCTTTTGATTGCGGAGGAATATCTTGCCGTTATATACATTGATCTTACCGATGCCCTCGGGCCACTCGAACGATGATGTTTTGTTTTTGCGGGATGTGCCCTCCGGAATAGTCAGCCCATAAGCGGCAAGCTCATCCATCACCGGTTTCCTGCCTTCTGTTAGCAGTATAGACCGGAGCATGATACTGTCCGATGAAACCAACGTCTCATTGTTTCTTCGCGCTTCAAATTTGCGCGCACGCAGATAGGCTACAGTTGTGCTTTGTGTATCCTGGGTTATACGACCGATCGAGGCATAAGGTATCAGCAGCTTGAGGTCGCCACGGGTTACACGCACCTGGTAGCCCGTAGAGCGACGGTTAAGCGCCAGTGCAAAAGAGTCGGCCTGTACCTGCGTTTTGGGTGTGACAAGGTCGAAGTTATATATTGTCCCGGTCAGGTCGGGAGCGGCCTTGCGGCGGCTTGTCAGCGCACGACCCCGGATGGTTTTGCCGGTGAAAGATACTTTGGTCTCACCGAACCTGATGTCGGCCGTCATATTCGCTATCGTGAGAATATCCAGGCGCAGGTTGTGGTCGCCTTCATCGTTATCCGTATGTTTTGATGATTCGGGCAAACTGCCGGTTATCGACAGATATCCCGCGGCTACTTCTTCCCAATGCCACACGTCTATGTCGGAAGGAGAAGTGAACACCGGCCTGGCGTGTATGTTCCGGGCCTGTAAAGAAACGGTGCGCGTGGATACGTTCAGCTGCCCAGCCCTGAAGCCATGGGTTTTATAAACCACCTTTCTGGCATAGCCTTTCAGCATGCGTCCGCGGTCTTCAAAACTGACGGTCTGCGCTTCGGCCCCGGAAAGCTGGCGCACAATAGCGTGCAAAGCAGGCTCGTGTATTCTGTAGAAGCGCGCGTGTACACCTTTAGCTGTTATCGACTGTGCAGTGTCGCGATAATCGAAATTAACATTTCGCAATTCGAGCACGCCAAGGTTCAGTAATACCTTTTTGCGCTGCGCGGAATCAGTCGGTGCATGAGGGAACAACGAGAGGTCAGCACGGCTTAACGATACATCGGCATCTTCGAGTAATACGGAATCGGCCGAGAGGTGTTTGTCGAAAATAAAGTCGAGCAGTTGGAACGACTTGAGGTGAATACGCCTGCATTGTATAAAGGGAGCGCCGCCGGCTGCGCGGGTGAGGCGTGCGTTCTCTATATCGAGGTGCCGGTTTCGCCCAAAGCCAAGGCCGTCGCAGTGAAGCACCACGTCGTCGTTCAGGCGTATTGCCGTAGCGTTGAGGTTGATGTGCACGCTTCCGATCTGGAGCTCTTTGTTCTCTTTGGGGATGGCGAAGTTGGCGAGACTGATATCCACTTCCGGCAGTTGTGTATTGATCGAGTCTTTGCCGTTGGCGAAAGTAAGATCGATGTTCGCCTTTTTGAGGATCGCGCTGTCCAGCGAGGCTTCGCCGAAGGTTTGGCGCATCAGGTTGGCCAGCAGGTCTCGGCTCCTGCCTTTGCGGCCATGGGCCAGGTGCAACGTGCCGGAGATCTGCGGATGCTGTACTTCTATCTTTTTAAGCTTATATCGTTCGTGGTGATACAGCTCGTCGTAATCGAGGCCTTCGATAAGGATATTGGCGTTCTTTACGCTCAGCTGCGACTGGCTGAGTGTGTCGCGGGATGTAAATGAAAGATCTTTGAACAGCAGGTAGTGCTGGGGGTACTGAAACTCGATAGCCGAAAACGACAGCGTGGACCTGTCGATCGGAAGGTCCTGCTGGCCGATGTGTAAGGCCAGGTGGCTGTTGCCGTCCAGGTCGCGCATATTCCATTCGTGCACCAGGAAGTCGATGAGCCGTAGGTTTATTACTTCCTTGCTGGAGTTGTCTATCTTCAGGTTGCCGCGCTCTACGGTGAAGGAATGTATAATGAAGTTGTTCAGCACTTCTTCCACCGCCGGATATATATCCAGCAGATTTTGAGTGATCGTAACGTTATGATTACGTTTGCCTGTAGCGCGGACGTTCACTACCGGTTCTTCAACCACAAAGGTCTTTACATCTATCTGGCGATCCATGAGCCATGACCGGAGCGAGCCTATGTTAACGGCTATACGGGGTATGAATACCGATTCGATATGGTTTTTGGTAGAGTCGCCGCCGGCCCGTTCAAGGTAGATATTCCGGAAAGTCACGCGCAGCTTGAAGAAATCTTTTTCTTCTTTTTCGATACGCAGGCGATAATGTCCCTTGGTTCTGGCAGCCACAAGATTGCTCAGCCGGTTGCTGAAGTCGGTAAGCTCCTGGTAGCGCGCATACAATACCGACGCTACGGCCAGTATAAGTATTACTGCCATCAGACTTAAAAAAACCGCCGTAAATCGCTTGCGCCGCATTATCGCTGATACTATTTCCTGTCTTGTCCGCCATAGCTCCAGCGAGGGCGGGTTTTGCTCAATAACCCGTCAGCCGGAGTAGGCCCGATAGCTATCGGGGAGGCTTACATATTCATGAGGTCGATCATGAGATTAAACGCATCAATCGACCCGACATTGTTCAATTTAAGCGGCTTTACAATATAGCCTGATATACCGTACTCGGACGCCGCACGACGGTCTTCACTTTCCGACGATGTGGTCAGCACGAATACCTTTGTGTCGCGCCACCGCGCATCGCCGCGTAAGATCTGCAAAAACTCGAAACCGTTCATCTTCGGCATATTCAGATCCAGGATGACCAGGTCTGTTGATGTGCTTGCTTCAGTATGTCGCTTTTCAAGTATGCGTATAGCCTCCTCTCCATTCTTCGCGATCTCGAGCATGTACAGCAGCCCGATCTTATCCAACGAGCGTTTTAGATCCATGGCATCGAGGTTGTCGTCTTCCACCAGCAAAATATGAACGATACGCTTCATAAACTATCCTTTTTTTGGCCACGTAAAGGCAAATATAGCCCCTTTGCCGGCCTCAGACACCACCCTGATGGTTAATTTGCGGTCGTCCAGTATTTTCTTCACAATGGCCAGCCCTACGCCGGTGCTTTCAAAAGCGTCGCGGGCTTCCAACGTTTGAAAGATCACGAATATCTTTTCATGATATGCTTTCGGAATACCAGGGCCATCATCTTCCACATAAAATTCATAATGGTCTGCAAGCTCGCGATGATACACACGCACACTGCCGTTAGGCTTGTCGTGATACTTATATGCGTTTACCAGCAGGTTTGTAAAGATCTGCTGCAGTGGAATACGCTCCGTAAACAGGTTGGGCAGCAGTTGTATGGATAACGTAATCCCTGGGCGCACAGGCAGGTCCTCACGCACTTCCGCCAGCAAGACGGACAAATCCACGGAGTCCCTGGCAGTCATGCCTCGCCCTACCCGTGAGTACGATAATATACCGTTCAACTGATTCTCTGCACGCACGATGCGGCCCTTGATCAGCGCGAGGTACTCCAGTACTTTACCTGACAGTTCGGGTGCATGGTCTTCCTGTATCCAGGTAACCACATTGTCGATGCCCCGAAGCGGCGCCTTCAGGTCGTGCGACACAATGTGGGCAAACTGGTCCAGCTCAGCGTTCTTACGCTTCAGCAACGATATATTTTCAGACAGTACCTTTGCCATGTGATTCAACGACCGGGCCAGCGCGCTCAGCTCGTTTTTTCCATGATCGGCCATCGATACCTCGTAGTTGCCGCTCGAGATGCTGTCGGCCATACGCACCATGCGTGAGATGCGGGAAGCAATGTATTGCGCCAGGAATACCGCTATACATACGCCGATTACAATGGAGAACAGCGTAAGGTAAAACGATATAAGACCCGTTCGCGAAACCGTAGTATTCAGTATCTCCCGCTGACGGTCGCGTGTAGCATACTCGTAGTTGCTGAATGCCTTGAACTTGTTCTGAAGCGTACGGTTTACATTCCGTTCTTTACCCGTTACAAGTTTGGTGTGATATAACGCGTTGAAGGCGTTCATGGCGCTATCGGAGTCGTTGGCGTGCTGCCTGGCGAGAATAAGGGGCTTTGCCAGCTCTTCGATCCACGAGTCGTTCAACGTATCGATATCACTGAGCAGGCGGCCCTGCGTGGTGCTTTCTGTGATGAGATCGCCCAGCTCTTCCAGGATCTGGTCGTTCTCCAGCATCGCGGAGTCGTACGATTGCAGGAAGAAGTCTTCATTAGTGAGAAGATATCCACGCAAACCGCTCACCATATTGAGGATGTTGCGCTGAAAGCGGTTACTGTGTTTGAGAATAGTGCTTGAGCGGATCAGCACCTCGTTGCTGGCGTCTATCTGCTCCGACTGCCGGTAGTTAATGTAGGTGGTCGTAGCGAACAACATCAGGATAACAAGAAACCCCAAAAGGATGGTGTGCGAAATTTTCATAAGCGTTATACACTATAGCTTTTACCAGGGACGCGCTTCTGCCAGAGCGTTCGGGTAATGTTACACATAAAAACTTTTACGTTGGAAGTATATTATATTCTTCCCTCTCACACTCATTCTGCTCCGGTTTTCCAGTCTTTTTATTTTACAGTAAACACTGGCTATTTCCCGATTACTGAACTCTAAATCACTCCCCGTATTGCTGACTTTTTTCCCCATCCAAAACTCTTGTGAAGCCCTTATGTCAAACGATTGCGAGGCGATCATTCAAAATGGTTCAAAAGTGTCAATTATGAAAAGTGAATCTCTATTTTGGAATAATTATTATTTGTTAAAACAATAAAATACAAATTGGGAATATTTTCTAAAGTAAGAAAGCTTTGTTTTTAAAGTCAGCAATGCATTTTTAGGCGATCGAAATCACGCCAGGGCTACTAGCACAACGAGTTGGAGCCTGCTTTGCCTTTTAGAGGGCAAATGAAAAAGCTAGTTCTACTCATCGTCCTCCTTTTGCCAGTCATCGCAAACGCCCAGATCTGGCAGGAAACCTTCAACGGTCTGGCCAATGGTGCGACGTCTGATGCCGGCGCCACCGCATGGACAACGGTTCAACCCACAGGCTCCGGACGTAAATTCAATAAACAAACACCCGCCTCCGGCTACGAGCTTTTTGAAGTAGACAACACCGGCTCCGAAGGCGTGTGGACATCGCAAAGCATCAATATCTCGGCGTATACCGAAGTCGCCCTGGAAGTAACGTTATATTCTTACTTTACTTATAGCACGGACTATATCCGTTGTTACTACAGCGTAGACGGAGGCCCAGAAACAAAGTTCGGCGAGCTCCTCGGATCGAACGGTCTTAATATTACATCTGCCGCCAGCGCCATCGTTTCGGGCGGTACAGTGAAAATCATTATCCGTGGCTACGACGGCACACCCGGCACAAACAGCAGCTTCGGCTTCGCTATCGATCAGGCACTCGCCTTTGACGATGTAACCGCTACCAGCATCAAAGTACTGTACTCTATCGCCAACGGCGATTTCAATACCGGTTCCACCTGGTCTACCGCGGGCTTTACCGGAGCGACCTGTAACTGTACCCCGGATGCAAGCTCACGCGTGATTATCGGCAACAACAAAACGGTGCTTATCAACAATGCGGCAACGGCTGCCGGTGTGGAAGTTCGTAATACAGGCAAGCTGAACTGGAACGCCAATAACATAGCGCTCACCATGGCGCGCGGCGGCAAGATCGTGGTGAACTCGGGTGGACAGATGTCATACAACTCTAAAACCGGTAGCTCCATCATCTACAACAACTACAGCTACTCGGTTATAAACGACGGTATTTTAAGCGTAGGGACCGTCACGCTCAATGCAGGCTCCAACCTCACCATAAGCGGCTCCGGCACAACGACGGTAAATGGTAACATTGCTAACGGTATGGGTGCTGGCCGAACACTTACGATGAATATGGCAGCGCCCGGCAGTATGACGATCACAGGAGACCTTAGTTACGCCACGTCTACTTCCAACTACAGCGCCGTAATAAATGATGGGATCCTGAATGTGAACGACGAGATACTCTTCGATGGCTCCAATGCCTCGTTTACAAACAACGGTACCCTTAGCCTGACAACCGGTATGACGGTAAACGGCAATACTGACAACGGCAACTCGTTTACAAACAGCACCGGCGCCACGGCTACCATACCCGTCTTCTCGCTGGGCAATGGCGACTTCACCGTAAACAACTCAGGATCGATCACACAAAGCGGTAACTTCAATAACGTAGATGCCGGCAGCGCATTCAAAAATCTCGATGGCGGTACCTGGAACTGGGCCGGCACCGGCTCGGGCAACGTAAAGCTGTACTGCAACAACGGCACCAATACCTTTAATTATAGCCGCGGCGGTGCACAGAACGTTATTATTCCCCAGGATAACTATTTAAACCTCACCATAAGCGGCACCGGCGCAAAATCGTTTGCCGCCGCTACCGATATAAACGGAAACTTCTCGATACAGGGAACAGCCCAGGCAGACATTACCAGCGCCAACTTTGCCCTTACCGTGGCCGGCGATTGGCTCACGACCAGTACAAATGCCGATCCGTTCCTGCAACGCAGCGGAACCGTGACTTTCGATGGTACAGCAGATCAGGAGCTGTCGTCCGTAAAAGGCGACGAAGCTTTCTATAACCTTATAATCAATAAGACCGGCGGTAACGTTGTCCTGGATGTATCGCCCACGGCTACCACAGCCACCGTGTCGAACATACTGACGCTTACCAACGGAGGCCTCGATATAAACGGCAATACCCTGAACATCACAAACTCATCTACCGGCGCCATAGCCCGCACAAACGGCTTTATCATCAGCGAAACCAATACCACGCCCTATTCGCCTGTAAAATGGTCTGTCGGCCTGGGCACAGGTTCGTATGTGTTCCCCTTCGGAAAGAGCCGGGCGGCTTCGGATTATATTCCGTTCACATTCAACATCACTACGGCAGGCATAGGCGTAGGTACCGTATCGGTGTCGACGTACGGGACTATCTCCAACAACAAGCCATATCCTTCAGGCGTATCGAATGTCAATACAACTCCCGGTGCGGACAATAGCACGAACACGGCAGATCGCTTCTGGATCATTACCCCTGCCGGTTATGGTACGAATCCGTATGCCAGGGTAACGTTCACCGTCACCCCCACGGAAGCATCCGGTATAGCCAATCTTAACGCCCAGCATTGGAATGGCTCGAGCTGGGACGCGCCACAGGCTGGTCAGACGTCAACCGCTACCTCCGCGCGCCTCAATACAGCAGTCAATACATTCTCTCCCTGGACGCTCGCCGGTAACAACACGATACTACCGGTAACACTGACAACCTTTACGGCGACACCGCAAGCCAAAGCCGTACAGCTCGACTGGTCGACAGCCACGGAAACCAACAACCACTACTTTACCATCGAGCGCACCACAGATTCTAAAAACTTCATTGAAGTAGCGCGTATAGAAGGTAACGGCACCAGCGTGCAAAAACACAGCTACGTCGCTACAGACGCCAGCCCCGTACCCGGCCGCTCATACTATCGCCTCAAACAAACCGACTACGACGGCAACGTAACATATTCCGACCTCTGCACCGTAGAATATACCGGCGGCTCGGAAGATGCCTCCCTCGCCCTGTATCCTAATCCCACAACCGACGGCTACATCGTACTCGAGATCCGTAACCTTCATAACACCACCACACTCCCCATAACGATATTCAACACACAAGGCCAAAGCATAATCGCAACCACAATAGAAATAGACACCGACGGCTTCTCCCGTAATAGTTTTACTCTCCCCTCACAAACCCAACCCGGCATCTACATCCTCCAGGCCGGCACACACATCCAAAAATTCATCGTGAAATAACGAAGGGCAATAACAAAGAGTGGCACAAGTCCTCAAGCGCCACCCGGAGCGCGAGCAGGACCTGTACCTGCCATATTTTTTCATCCTGTTCATCCTTAAATCCATTAATCCTGTTCTGACAATTATTACCTTAGCCCCATGCAAATCCTGGGCGCTCTTATATTGATCGGTTTCGTAATATGGGTCTTCGTCATAAGCCCCCGAATGAAAAAAAGAAAGGTAAGCGGAGTAACCTCAGCCCTTACTGACGAACAGCGAGCCATTCTTGAAGACAAAGTATTATTCTATCGCCGCCTTACACCGGAGCAGAAAATCCGGTTCGATAGTGATGTGGTGAGTTTCTTACAGAGCTGTATAATAACCGGCGTGGGCTTCGATGTTACGGATGAAGACCGTATGCTTGTATCTGCCAGCGCCGTTATACCGATATTCGGATATCCACACTGGATGTACCGTAACCTGAACGAGGTGCTGCTGTATCCCAACGCCTTTAACGATCAGTATGAGACCCGTGGCGAAGACCGCGCAATAGCCGGCATGGTGGGATGGGGGGCGATGAACCGCACGATGATCCTCTCACGCCAGTCGCTGCACGCCGGCTTTGAGAATGAGCACTCGAAAAGTAATGTAGGCATACACGAATTTGTACACCTTATCGATAAGTCCGATGCAGCGGTGGATGGCGTGCCCGAAACCATCATGGAAAAGCAGTACATCATACCGTGGCTCAAGCTCATGCACGAAGAGATCAACGCCATCCGCCAGCACCACTCAGACATCAATCCCTACGGCGCCACGAATGAGAGCGAGTTCTTCTCCGTCGTAAGCGAATATTTCTTCAGCCAACCTGACCTCCTTGAGAAGAAGCACCCCGAACTCTACCAAACCCTCGAACGCATCTTTCGTCAGGATCTTGCAAATCATAATATAAGGAAGGACACCTGAATATTACCGGCGCGATGAACTGCTCTGGAGCAAAGCGTCGATGATGGGAATAAGGTCGGGATTGTCTGGCGACAATGCCTTGTGCTGGCGTATGATGCCCCGCTGATCGATCAGCATATAACGGGGAATAGAACCGATCTTGAACTTGCGTACCAGTCTTGATTTCATCATATCGGAGAAACAGTAGCTGTCCTCATGATCGCAGACATACTTGTCCTCTATTTCCTTCCATTTCACCTTATCGTTGTCAATCGAAACGTAGATAACCTTAAAATTACGCTTGGCATATTTCTCCTGTAGCGCAGCGGTATGAGGTAATCCCATAATACACGGAACACACCAGCTTGCCCAGAAATCGATGAGGACGACGTTGCCCGTGTGCTTCTTTAGAATGTCGCGCAATTCAACTGAATCGCCCTTCAGGGTTTTAACCATATCCTGGAAGGTGGAGTCGTTCATGAGATCGTAAGTGTTGAGCACTTCGTACTTCATAACCTCGCGGTAGTATGGACTGCTGATCGGAACGATGGTTTTGAAGAGGGCTACCTCGTTTCGTATGGGGGCGTTTTCGCGTTGTCCGGCTTTCAGCAAAGAATAACAGGCTATGTCGCGCTTGTCGCCGGTGAATGTATTGTAAGCTTTGGCGAATGCGTTGCTAACTGTCGGGAAGTTGCCGTCGATAAGCGTGAGAAACTGAGCGTAGCCTTTCAATGAATAGATAAAGCGTTCGGAATGATATACGGTCTGCGCATCAGCTTTGTCGAACACCGCACAATATTTGGACAGGCTATCGCGATAAAATACCGGTACGATGTAACGATGATCGATCAGCTTTTCGTAATCGACCGGCTGAGTAAGAAACCCGATTTTCACAAAGGCAAACTCGTCTGCTACATACTTCCGTATCGAAGGTCTTGCCAGGCTGTCGATGCGCATCAACATTTCAAGGCTGTCGATGCGCTGGAACACAGCCTGGCAGATCCTCCAATACTCTTCATAGCTCAGTTTGCGATACTGGTTCATCATCCAGTAACTTGCTGGTGTGAGATTTAGCTTGCACTTTTCGAGCATTATGAAATATTTGTACTCCGTCGTATGACGACCATGAAACTTATAAGTGTCGTGCTTCTTGTCATATGTTAAACGGAGCGTGTCGCCCGCCAGCATCGGGATGCAGAATGCTATCTTATCTAGCGATGGCGGAAGGTGTAACACAACTGGTTCTGCCACTAAAGAATCGAGCGATATCGTCCAGCTCTCTTTCGGCGCCAGCATCCGTTGGATACGAGTGGTCAATATATTATCATAATACATATACATATCCTTGTACTTATCATTGTTAATGATAGTTACAGAACGGATGCTCTCTTTGGCATATACCGAAGGATATGTTATCAACGAAAATAGTAATGCTGCGATGATTAACCTGGAGTATTTCATACGGTAACAGATTTGCACTAAACTGAATACATACTCGAGTAACCTCACGATGCCTAAGAGTAATGCTCTCTTGATAAAATAATTTCTCTATACGCAAGTTTCGCACGCTCCGTAGATTTACTCCACGTTCGCCGTACTTCCTGAACAAGAGAAATCTACACTAAGCCCGCTTGAAAAGGATAGCCGGCTTGCCTGAGCCCCCGCAGCCTGCAGGCAGAGGTCCATGTTAGCGCTGGCACATGCACCGCCATAGTTAAACAAACCGCCTACATTAAACGTGCAATTGATGGCGGCTAGCCCTCCGGTGATCTTTGTTTGTTCTTCCCGGCTCAGTACGGCATGCGAATAGAACTTCGCGAGTTTGCTGATAGACTGATTCATAACGTTACAAAATGATTTGGCGCCTACTCGTACGCTTTTCGGCATCTGCGATACCACACATCGGGGCGCTGGGTGGGTACAATTAAATTTACGATAATTAAATGAACACGATGAACACGAATTCAGTGACACAATGTTTTTTATTTTACCTCCAATCTGTATATTTAATATCGTCATGTTTAAGGAAGCCGGTACGTTGTCACAAGCTTTGTCAGTTATGATTTTGATACACGGACTTTCTAATTGTGTTTAACTAAAATCTGTTCGGAGCGCTCAATCAATTTTTCTTCTACTCATAAGCAAGGTTGACGAATTGCGTTGATGCCGGAAAGGAGGACGTATGCAACGGTTCTATCGCTCACATCGTTTGGAAGATAATGCGCTGGCCGCAGTAATAAACCTATGCGCAGTAATGGGCACTGATCTGCCACATGCCCTGACATCTTCGTCCGTAAAAGCACATCCATATTATCCAAGCTTTGCCGCAATAAGCGATGCGTTGGAAGAATGTAACCTCGAAACGCTGGCTATACGCCTCCCCGCGTTGCAACACGATGTTATACCACTGCCCGCAATAGCCCACCTCGACATCAACCAGGGACAGTTTGTCGTAATCCGAAGCATCGATAAAAATAAAATAGAGTATATCGAAGCGGAACGAGGCGTGGTAAACGAATCCATCGAACAGTTTCAAACGAAGTACTCCGGAAATATATTGCTGGTAGCCGCGAGTGAATTTTCCGAAAACAACAGCGCCGTAGTTGCTCCATCGAAGTCCGTTGCAACGCAGTGGCAATCCTACGGAAAGTATATACTCATAGCCATCGCCCTCGTGTTTATGATCCGGTGGAATGGCTTTGCGACGGAAGAACTGATCTACCGTACACTCTATATAGTATCATTAATCGCGGCAGTCGCCGTCAGCGTGATGCTCGTAGCTTTTCAGCAAGGCGCCGCAAGCCGCATTCAGTCGAGGTTATGCGACCAAAGCAAAGCCGGTGGCTGTCGCGAAGTATTGAACAGCAGGGCCGCCCGTATTGCAGGAATCAGCCTGGCGGATATCGGAGTAGTATATTTCGGCGGCACGCTTATCGCATTTCTGTTAGGCGATATTGCCGGATTGTCCGGAGAGTTCGCGGGTTACCTGTGGCTGATGTCGCTCATCACATTACCGTTCCCGGCTTACTCGGTGTACTATCAGAAGTTTAAAGTGTCGGCGTGGTGCCCGCTTTGTCTGACAGTGGCCGCGCTGCTGGTAGCCCAGGCGATATTGCTAACCGTATACGTGGACCAGATAAGGTTCCAGGTCGGCACGTGGCTGACGTTCCTGTCCGGCTATCTGCTGGCTCCCGGTATATGGCTTATTACACGACCCTTATACGAGCGCGCTTTACAGGCCGATAAGTTTAAACAGGCGGCGCTCGCGCTGAAGCAGAACCCGTTGATCATAGCGGCGCTGCTTCGCGAGCAGGCAGACATACCGCTCGCCACGCTGGAGCACGACATTGTGTTGGGAAACCCTCAGGCTTCGTTTACGATAACACTGGTCGTTAATCCGGAGTGTGGCCCGTGTAAATCTGCATATAGCCAGGTGGAGACAATACTGAGCCGCTTTCGCACGCGGCTGAAAGTAGTGATACGGTTTGTCGGAGCGGGTGATCGTGGGCCGGAGTTGTCCCGCTACCTGATACAGTTGTCATTAAAAGATATGCGTCATGTTGAAGAAGCGTTATCTGCATGGTTCGTTACCGGAACACTGCCGGCATCCTATGCGGATGATCAGTTGAACAGTCCGGCGGTCGATTATGCCACCCGCATCTATTCCCAACATCTCCAGTGGGCCGCTCGTGCCGGTATAACCACCACGCCGTTGATAATCATCAATACCAAACCGCTCCCGCATCAACTGGAGCTTCAGGATCTGGCGATATATCTCCGGGAGATACTTTCGCCAGTCACGGGTCAGCGTTCAGCAAGCCGCTCCGGAGCGATGAGGGCTGGCCAGAATTCCCCATCCAGGCCGGTTCGCAGCACCGCCGGCGATGTATTCCGGGATTAATTTTCTTTTGAAGTTTCACGCACCGGGCATTCACCGGTAAACAGCCTTTTACGATCCCCAAACCGACATTTACCCGGAAGGAATAGTGGCACATTTAGACTTTAAGCGGTTTATATAAGGGTTTTTATGCCCCGAACGGGCAAAAAAAATCCGTTTGCCGAAAACGTTTGTGTTAAAAATTCTTTAAACTTGTACTAAGCGCGCTAGAAATGTCAAACCTACACCTGTATACCGATGAGCAGCTCGATGCTGCCCTGCGAAAAGGCGACGAGAGCGCCTTTGAGGAGATATTCAAGCGGTATTGGAACAGGTTCTACGCGATAGCCCGCACCAAAATGCACTCCCACGAAGAAGCCGAAGAGATCGTACAGGCTATATTCTTCGCCCTTTGGGAAAAACGCGAAACCCTGGCCATCGCTAACCTCGCGCATTACCTCCACACCGCCGTAAAGAACCGAGTAATCAATCACATACGCCACCAGATCACCCAACGCAAGTACTGGGAATACTACAAGCGCTTTATCCCCAGCCAGCGCCCCGTCACACAAGACACCGTAGACTTCGACAACCTCAGCGAGGCCGTAACCGAAGCCGTAAACAGCCTCCCCGAAAAATCGCGGCAGGTCTTCAGACTCTCCCGCCTCGAAGGCCAAAGCACTGCCGAAATAGCCACGCGCCTCAAGCTCTCCGAAAAAGCCATCGAGTACCACCTCACCAAATCCCTCAAACACCTCCGCCTTCACTTAAAGGACTTCTCCTGAGTAAAATTTTCCCCCTCACTCTTCGCACTCACGCTCACACTGCCCTTATACTGTCCAGACTCTGATTATAACAGAGCACTCGTTAATTATGAAGCTGGCGCAAGTCTTCACCCCGAGGCACTCGGGGGATGACTTGTGCCTGGATATGTGGTAAGTCTTCAGACTTACTGCACGACTTAAATGTCAGTATGTCAGTTTTGATTTGGAGGAATGAGGGTTGAAGGGGTATATTTGTGTATCGTTTGCAGGCCAGTGAGCTATATTCATTTCTATTCCCGGGGTCTTCCGGGGCATTCAGCAGGAGTTTTTAGTGGAGGATATGTGGAGCGAGAGTGGAGGATGAGTGGAGGGACAGTGGAGAATGTATAGGGTATATAGGGGTTATCCAGGGAGTATCTATGGGAAATCTGTGGGAGATCTATGAGAGTACCGGGAGCTGACATAGTGGCATTTCGGTTACGAGCAGGTACCCGCCCGCAACCAGATCAGCACATGTCCAAACAGAACCGCTGACCACCGCATATAACCAACAAACCCTGACGAAGCCGTGATACACATTTAGGGTAATCGGGCTGTGCCGTGTCTTAGGGGATATGACTTCGCACGAATTTGAGGAACTACTCGATAGGTACAGCCGGGGTGAATGCACGCCGGAGGAAGAAGCGTTTGTGACCAATTGGTATAACGCTATAGATAACGATAGCCGTAAAGACCTTCCGGAAGAGTTTGAGGTTGTTATACAGGCCAGGGCATTGGCCAGGCTCAAAGGCCGTATAAAGAATAGCGATGCACCGCGTTTTACTACGTTCTTTAAAATAGCTGCAGCCGTGGCGCTGCTGATCGTGGCGGGCATAAGCGCCTTTTTTGCGTGGCGCGGTTACGGACCGGAGCAGATCGCCGGGAAAACATTGCCTACCGTTTCTGCGGCATGGATAGTGCAGGGAAGCGCCTGCCTTACACCTTGCCCTGTTACGCTACCCGATGGAAGCCGCATTGTGTTGCAGCCTGGCAGCGAGCTGCGTTATCCCGAACATTTCACGGCCGACAGGCGCGAAGTATATCTTACCGGCGAGGCTTTCTTCGATGTACGCCGCGATACGCTGCGGCCGTTCCTGGTTTATTCGAACGAGGTTACCACGCGCGTGCTCGGCACCAGCTTTACCATCACGGCTTACTCCGGCGCGAAAGAGATCACGGTGGCAGTGAAGACCGGCAGAGTGTCGGTATACAAACAGCCGGATGCTGCACGGCGGGAGTCCATTGCCGAAGAGGTGATCCTGGCGCCGAACCAGCAGGCTGTTTACAATCGCGACCAGCACCATGTGAGCAAAGCCCTGGTGAGCGTTCCGCATATCGTACTGGAGAAACCCACATTGTTTGCGATGGAATACGACGGTATGCCGGTGGTAAAGATCCTGCAGGTGCTGGAGGAAAATTATGGAATCGACATCGTGTTTGATGAGAAGGCTCTGGAAGGCTGCGCGCTGACTACGTCGATGGCCGACGAGGGATTGTACGAGCGCATCAAGATCATTTGTGAAGCTATCGGCGCCCGATATATGATTCAAGGAACCACCATCGTGATCGAAAGCGATGGCTGTAACGGATAATTTTTTTAACCCCTAAAACCCAAACCAAAAACGCTCAACGCCTATGATCAGATAAACTACGTCCCCCATATAATTTAAGGAAGGCCGGAGATGGTACCAGCATCGCCGGCCAGTCATACAGTCCTTCTGACTAAAAATCGGAAGGAGAGTACCTAGCTTTTGCCATTCAATAACAAAAACAAACCAAGTTATGAATAAACCTAGACCTGTTCACTATCAACTGGTGTTCTTTATGAGGGTTTCGATTGTCTATATGCTTCTTTCCGGTGTTACCGCCCTGATGGGGTACGCTACAGATACTAATGGCCAGGAAGTGCTGGACCGTAAAGTTACGGTACAGGCCGCTGGCCAGGAGCTCCGCGATGTATTGTCGGAGCTGGAAAGACAAGCAGATGTAAAGTTCACCTATCGCCCACGTCTTATCGAGGTTCATCGTATTGTTACCATCAGCGCGCAGCAGTTGCGACTCGGTGACGTACTGACGGATCTTCTCGGAAGTACAATAGATCTTTCTGTTATCGGCCGCCAGATCGTGCTGAAGCCGGCCTTGCGAAACGAACTATCGCCGGTGATCGCCATAGAAGAGTCGGCGCCGAAGCCTATCAAGGGCCGCGTTGTAGACGACTCCGGCAGCCCGCTGCCCGGGGTTAACGTGCTTATCAAAGGCACCTCGCTCGGTACGACTACGGATATCAATGGTAACTATACCATCGATGTGCCGGATGATGCCGCTGTGCTTGTGTTTACATTCATCGGTTACGCCAGCCAGGAGATCACTGTCGACGCCCGTACAAGCATCGACATTACGCTGGCCCCGGATGTGACTTCACTGGAGGAGGTCGTGGTTGTGGGATATGGTGAGCAGAAGAAGGAAACCGTTACCGGCTCCGTGGTTACTGTAAAAGGTACCGAGCTTGTAAAATCTCCGTCTGTAAACCTTTCCAACTCGCTGGCCGGCCGTATGCCGGGTGTTGTTGCTGTAAACCGCAGTGGCGAGCCGGGAGCCGATGGTTCCAGCATACGTATACGCGGCTCCAATACGCTGGGCAGTAACGATGCGCTGATCGTTATCGATGGTATCCCGGCGCGTTCCGGTGGTCTTGAGCGTATCAATCCTGCTGACATTGAATCGATATCGGTATTGAAGGACGCATCGGCTGCTATCTATGGTGCGCGCGCGGCAAACGGCGTTATCCTGATCACAACCAAGCGCGGCAAATCCGGTAAGCCTGAGCTTTCGTATTCGTTCAACCAGGGCTGGTCGCAGCCTACGTCGGTGCCGAAGCTGGCTAATGCCACGCAGTTTGCAGAGATGCGTAACGAGCTCGAGATCTTCAACCTGCCTACGAATGAATGGGCTGCTGCTAACCAGGCGTTCAAACAAACCGGGAGCTTTACGCGTCCGAACGGCACAGTAGTAGACGCGCCTTATTCTCCCGACGACTTTCAGAAGTTTAAAGACGGCTCCGATCCCTGGGGGCATCCTAACACCGACTGGTATAAGGCTACCCTGAAGACCTGGTCGCCTCAGTCGCGTCAGAATCTTCAACTCAATGGTGGTTCGGAAAACTTCAAATACCTCGCCTCACTGGGCTATCAGAACCAGGACGCTTACTATAAGAATGCGGCAACCGGTTATAAGCAGTACGACCTGCGGATAAATCTGGACGCCAACATAAACAAATACATCAAGACTACGCTTGGTATACTGGGCCGCCAGGAAAACCGTTTTTATCCCACGCGTGCAGCAGCGGCGATATTCCGTATGCAGATGCGCGGTATTCCTACGCAGCCGGCTTTCTGGCCTAACGGTATGCCCGGTCCGGATATCGAGAACGGGGAGAACCCTGTCGTGATCACGACCAACCAAACCGGTTACGATCGTGACACCCGGTATTATGTACAGACCAACGGATCGGTAGAGGTCACCGTGCCCTGGGTGAAGGGATTGAAAATTACGGGTACCGCCTCCGTTGATAAGTTTGTGAAACGCACGAAGAAGTGGGAGACACCGTGGTATCTCTATACATGGGACAAGGTTTCGTTCGAGAACGATGGCGTGACGCCGAAGCTCTCAAAAGGACAACGCGGCCCTTCAGAGCCACGCCTCACCATGGGTGACGAAGATCAGCTGAACGTGCTGCTTGGTACCATCGTTACGTACGACCACACTTTTGGCGATCATGCCCTAACCTTCCTGGCGGGTACGAACCGCGAGACCGTGGAAAACAACAGCTTCAACGCTTACCGTCGCTTCTTTATCTCTACCGCCGTAGACCAGTTTGTGGCCGGTGGTAACGCCGAGAAGAACAACGGTGGTGGCGCGTGGGAGAGGGCCCGTATTAACTACTTCGGTCGTGTGGCTTACAACTATAAAGAGAAATACCTGGCCGAGTTCCTGTGGCGTTACGATGGCTCATATATGTTCCCGCAGGCAACACGCTATGGTTTCTTCCCCGGTATAATGGCCGGCTGGCAGATCTCGGAAGAAGACTTCTGGAAAACCGCTGTACCGGTTATGAACTACCTCAAGCTGCGTGCATCGTGGGGCCAGTTAGGTAACGATCAGATCTACTACGACGTGAACGGAAACGGCGTGATCGACGGCGACGAGTTGCAGGAGTATCAGTATCTTTCCACCAACGCATTCCGCAGTTACATTATCGGCGGTCAGGAAGTGGGCACTATCTATGAAACCCGCGTACCCAACCCGTTAGTAACGTGGGAGGTCGCCAACAACTACAATCTCGGTCTAGAAGGCCAGTTGCTGCAGGGCAAGATCAGCTTCCAGTTCGATATATTCATGAACAAGCGCAGCAACATCCTCTGGCGTAAGAACGCATCGGTGCCGCAGACTACCGGTATGACGCTGCCGGCGGAGAACATCGGTAAGGTGAGCAACCGCGGCTACGAGTTCCAGGTGGGTTATCATGGCCAGGTGGGCCAGGTGCGTTACAACGTGGGGGTTAACGGCGGCTATGCCAAGAACCGTGTGGATTACTGGGACGAAGCTCCCGGCGCTCCGGCATGGCAGCGAACTACCGGCAAGCCTATGTACACTTACCAGGCATACCTGTACGACGGTGTGTTCAAAGACCAGGCGGACATCGATGGCAACGAGCTCGACTATAGCGCGATTACCAACACGCTCCGTCCCGGCGACATGAAGTACAAAGATTATAACGGTGATGGCAAGATCACTCCCGATGACCGTGTGCGAAACGATAAGACCAATATCCCAACGTTTCAGGGTGGTATAACGATGGGGGCGCAATACCGCAACTTCGACCTCTCGATCCTCTTCCAGGGCGCTACCGGCGCGCAGGTGTATATCAGCACCGGTGAATCCGGCAGTATCGGCAACTTCCTTGAGGATGTATATAAGCACCGCTGGACGATCGACAATCCGAGCAGCACCGATCCGCGTATCGCTGACCGCAGCAATCAATATTACTCGAACGACAACACTTACTGGCTGCGCAGCACAGACTATTTGCGTCTGAAGAACGTAGAACTGGGATACACTATTCCATCGACAATAGGAGGACGCCTGGGCTTCGACCGTCTGCGGTTTTATGTAAGCGCGTTGAACCTGTTTACGATCGATAAGCTGAAGGTTCTCGATCCGGAATCTACCGGCGGTACCGGCCAGTATTATCCGCAAGCGCGTATTCTGAATACGGGACTGACGGTTACATTCTAAGCACTGTAAACATGATTACCATGAAGAACATCAGAGTATATTTCAAAGGCGTATGGTTTGCAGCATTGGTTATAATCATTGCAAATAGCTGCAGCGACGATTTTGTAAACACCAAGCCGCTGAACGAAGTGCCGTCTGACGACGTGTGGAAAGATCCGGGGTTGTCGCAGGCATTCGTAACGGATATTTATAACGGTCTCGGTAATGGAGGCTTCGACGAGCAGATGCTGGCGTCGCTTACGGACGAAGCGATCTTTACACACCCCGGCCGCGGCATCAATACCATAACCGAATCGCGTTCCAACCCTGCCGATATCGGTTGGGTGAACAACACGCTGGCCTGGGTGAACATGTATCAGCGTATCCGCGCCTGTAACCTGGCCATCGAGAACCTGGCGTCGCCGCAGTTCGAGAACATGGGCGATATTACAGCCGACCGGTTGATGGGTGAGGCCCGCTTTATGCGTGCGTACTTCTATCACCAGCTGGTGCGTTACTATGGTGGCGTGCCGCTGGTAGACCGTCCTAACGTGCTTGGCGAAGAAGACTATACGATTGCCCGCAATACATTCGAAGAGTGTGTCAATTTTATTGTGGCCGACTGCGATGCCGCTGCTACGCTGCTCGATGGCAAGACTATGGCTAACGGCCGCGCCAGTAAGGCGGCGGCGCTCGCGCTCAAGTCGCGTATGCTGATCTATGCCGCGAGCGATCTGCACGACATCACTGCGTTGTCAGCCAAATCGGACGTGATCGGAGGATTCAAAAATCCTGAGCTGCTCGCGTATACAACGGGCAATCGCGACGACCGCTGGAAGGCTGCGCAAGCTGCTTCTCTTGCCGTTATCGAACAGCCTGGCTATGGCTATGCGCTCAACGAGAGTGCACCGGTAGCTGCCGCGCAGGGTACCGCCAATCACATGAATGCCGCCCTGGCCCGTGCCGGTGGCGAGAAGGAGCTGATCTTTGCCCGGTACTTTATCAATGCAAAAGACGAAGGTGGTGCGTGGGTAGGCCGCAACAACGGCCCCAACGGTTACCATAACTGGGCTGGCAACACGCCGATTCAAAACCTGGTCGATGATTACGAGATGGCTGACGGCACATCTTTCGATTGGGAAAATCCGGCCCATGCGCAAGCGCCGTATGCCAACCGCGATCCACGCCTCTATGCCACGGTGTTATACGACGGCGCAGGCTGGAAACCCCGCACCGCCGATGCTGCCGGTAAAGATCCTGCAAACCAGATACAGACCGGCCAGTACCAGATTGTCAATGCGTCGGGCGCGGTGGTTACTTACTTCGGTCTCGATACGCGCCAATCTTCTGTTGAAGACTGGAACGGTAGCCGCACCGGCTATTATATGCGCAAGTTTGTAGATCCTGATCCCGCTATTGTAGATCAGAACACGCGGCAACAGATACCGTGGCCATTCATACGGTATACAGAAGCCGTGTTGAACTATGTGGAGGCCAGTATAGAGCTGGGCGAGCTGGATAAAGCAACGACATGGCTGAACCAAATACGGTTCCGCGCCGGCATGCCCGCCGTGACCGCTGTAGATAAAGATGGGCTGCGCCAGGCGTATCGTAACGAGCGCCGCGTGGAGATGGCGTACGAGGAGCAACGCTACCACGACGCGCGCCGCTGGATGATAGCGGAAGAAACGCTGGGCCGCAAAGCTGTCCGTATAAGCATTACGGCCACGCTTAACGCCGGCAAGGATGTGCGGGTATATAAATACGACCCCACAAGCTTCACCTATCATTACGAGCCGCTGAATATAGACCCTGGTATAGAAAACCGGTTATGGCTTGATAAAATGTATTTCCTGCCCATTGCCCGCGACGAAATAAACCGCAACGACAAGCTGGTGCAAAATCCAGGCTATTGATGCTGAAAATAAGAAGTACGCTCCTGTTATGGGAGCGTACTTTTTTTGGAGGCAATTCGTTTGCGGTATACGGGATCTGCCAGTTGTAACCTATTAACCGCACGTGTAGAAAATCATTCGGCGGGAGAACGTTGTACTGTTTATATTACTTTCATTAAAACCATCTGTTATGAAACCTGTAGTAATTATTGCCGCTATTGTTATCGGCATGGCGATGACCTCTTTTAAGAGTATGCCTGCCCGTGTGCTGATCTTTTGCAAGACGGCGGGCTATCATCACAACTCGATCCCGGCCGGTATTGCCGCTATCAAGAAGCTCGGTGCTGAGAATAAGTTCGAAGTAGACACAACTACCAATGCCGCCTTGTTCACGGACAGCAATCTGAAGAAGTATAAGACGGTGATCTTCCTGAGCACTACCGGCAACGTTCTGAACGACGAGCAGCAGGCTGCTTTTGAAAAGTATATCAAACAGGGTGGAGGCTACGTAGGCGTGCATGCGGCTGCCGATACGGAATACGAATGGCCCTGGTATAACAAGCTCGTGGGTGCGTACTTCCTGAGTCACCCCGGTAACCCGAATGTCCGCCAGGCTACCATCGATGTGAAAGACACGAAGTTCATCGCCACGCAGGGACTGCCGGCGCGCTGGCAGCGTAACGACGAGTGGTACAACTACAAAGACATCAATCCGGAGATTACCGTCATCGCCACGCTGGATGAAACCACGTATGAAGGCGGGAAGAATGGTGCGGACCATCCGATAGCATGGTATCACACATACGACGGCGGCCGCGCATTTTATACCGGCGGCGGACATACCAATGAAAGCTTTTCGGAGCCGCTGTTTGTGAAACACCTGCTGGGAGGCATCAGCTACTCGCTCGGCCGGGAGAAATAAATGTATAAAAAACACTACTTTAGCATGATATGGAACAACAGGACAATTCCCGCAGAATGGCCATTAAGAAGATAGCCGGAACTACAGCAGCAGCCGTAGCCGGTGTGTCGATGGCGCACCGCCTCTCCGCTGCTGAAGCTATTTTGGACGATAAGCTCAAGGGCAACATTAATCACTCCGTGTGTCGCTGGTGCTATAGCAATATACAGCTGGAAGATCTTTGCAAGGCTGCAAAGAGCATCGGTATTTCTTCCATAGAGCTTACAGGTCCTGACGAGTGGGCCATGCTTCGCAAATATGACCTGACCTCGGCGTTGCCGAACGGCGCGGGTAAAGGTATAACCCAGGGCTTTAACGACCCGAAGCTTCACGACGAGTTGGTGGAGAGCTACAGTGCCATAATTCCTAAAGTTGCAGCCGCCGGCCTTAATCAGCTCATATGTTTTTCGGGCAACCGTAATGGGCTTGACGACGAGAAAGGTATAGAGAACTGCGCTATCGGTTTGAAACGGCTGATGCCCATCGCCGAAAAACATAAAGTAACGCTGGTTATGGAGTTGCTTAACAGCAAAGTGAACCACCCCGATTACCAGTGCGACCATACCGTATGGGGCGCTGCGCTTTGTGATAAGATCGGTTCAGACCGCTTCAAGCTGCTGTACGACATCTATCACATGCAGATCATGGAAGGTGACGTAATTGCCACGATCCGGAAGTACAACAAATATATTTCGCACTATCACACCGGCGGCGTTCCCGGCCGCAACGAAATAGACGAAACGCAGGAGCTGAACTATCCGGCGATCATGAAAGCGATATTGGAGACCGGCTTCAAAGGCTATGTAGCCCAGGAGTTCATTCCTAAACGTGAAGATAAGATCGCCTCCCTGAAACAAGGTGTTCAGATCTGTGACGTAGCATAGGAAACAGTGTGAGTGTGAGCGTGAGAGCGAAGAGAAAATACATTATGCTCTTCGCTTTCGCGCTCCGCGCTTATGCTGTTTTAAAGCCTGCATAGCCTTTGCAATAGTTCAGGACAATGGAGTATCGTCGCAATACATCCATACCCAGCGAAGCATAGTTGTGCCATTTAGAGTGAATGATGCCGGTGTCGAGCGCGGTTATTTCGAGGCCGTTCAGCTGGAGGCTTTGTGTAAAGGTGCGAATACCGCTGATGTTGCCATTGAACCCCCGACCGAGCAGTTCGCGTGAATTGTTAAAGGGATATTGTTCAAGCTCCGTTGTTTTCAGCAGCAGGCCGAGCGCGGAGCCAGTATCGATCATGAGGTTACAGAGCTGGCTGTACTCTTCCGAAAATACAACTTTACAGTCTATGAGTGGCCGCGCATCTTCAATGCGGATGGGAACACGTGTGTAGTCACCGGCCAGGTCTGCTGTGGCTGCGGGACGGAGTTTTATGCTGCGCTTGTTGGGGTTGAGCTCTACTTCGAACTTGGTAAACAAATCATAGCCTATAACACCGTGAACGTTGCTGTACATGTTGAACAGATTCTGGTTAGGCACTACCACTACGGGGATGTGCTCACCGATGGCAGCATTGATGTAGACTTTGTTGTCCAGCGCGAGGTTGCCTTCAACGGGTTTGCCGGTGCCGAGGCCAGAGAAGAGGATCTTGCGGCCATGGGTATAGTTGAATAGTTTCTGGAAGCGTTTGCCGAACAGAACTAGGTTGCGGCAGCCGGTGTCGAGGATGAGGTTAACGGTGATGGTATCGTTGATAGTTACGGGAAGGATCACGAGGTTATGGATACTCTTGTAGGTAAACATTACTTCGCGCACGGAGTCGGGCAGATAAAAACCGGCCCGGGGCAAGGGTAGGGCGACGCTTCTTTGTGAAACGAGAAGAAGTATAGCCTGCAGTAGAACGATCCGGATAGAGGCCTTCATGTTAGGGGTGCTTTCATAAAGGAAAGCTACCCTGATGGCTATGCCTGGAAAACACGCGGGTAGGCGGATTTTATTTATGCAGTAAAACCGTGAAGCGGCATCAGGGGCTCCGGGTTACATGTTTACTCGGTAGGTACATCGGTAATTTATATACATTCGGTTACCACGAGCCGCGTGAGCTTGTTATATAAATAGAGAAGGCGCCCCGACTGTTCGGAGCGCCTTCTCTATTTATATAGTGATTCTGCTTCTTACTTCTTCTTGCCCAGCGGCTTTATTGTAGCGGCAAGCTTTACGGCTTCGTAGGCGTTTACCATTCCGCCGGTGCTGCTGAGCTGGCTGAAGGGAACTTCGTCCTTGGTTCCGGGCTTCGTTACTTTAAGACCGTCGAACTTGCGTGTTGACTGACGCAGGATGTCTTTTACCTGGGCGGCAGTAAGATCGGGGAAATATTCCATCACCATGGCGGCAACTCCCACTGCAGCGGGGCAGGCCATACTGGTTCCCTGGAGATTCTCGTATGTGTTCGCGGGTGTTGTGGAGTATATTTGTACACCGGGAGCGAAGAAGTCTACAGACTTCTTACCGTAGTTAGAGAACGAGCCTACGAAGTGTTCGTTGTTACCCCAGGCCGATGCACCGATCTCGATCCAGTTTTTGGCCTCGCCGCCACTCTTGAAGGCGCGGCTGGGATAGTTGGACTCTACATCGAGGTCGTCGCTGTCGTTGCCTGCTGCGTGGATGAGCAGCACGCCTTTGGACTCTGCATACTTCACGGCTTTGTCTACCAACTCTTTATTAGGCGAGAACGACTTGCCGAAGCTCATGTTGATGATCCGCGCGCCGTTGTCGGCGGCATAGATGATCGCATTGGCGATGTCTTTGTCGCGCTCGTCGCCGTTGGGAACTGCGCGTACGGACATGATCCTTACGTTGTCCGCGATTCCTTTTATACCGATAGTATTCTTACGGTTTGCACCGATGATGCCGGCCACGTGCGTGCCGTGTCTGGCGTCGGGGCCTTTAACGTCGTTATTGCCGTAGTTCTTCTCTGTGAGGTTATCAGGGTTATCACCCACTACGGTGCGTGAGTTGAAGTCCATGCTGTAGCCGAATTCCACGGCGGTCTTGTAGTGGTTCACACCTTCTTCGAGCTGGGTGAGGTAGCCGCTGAGCTCGTCGAGGAATGCGCTTACTTCGATATCGCCTTCAACGCTTTCGAGAACTTTAGACAGGGTTTGCTTGGCGAACTCTATCGTGTCGTTGCTCGAGGGCACGCTGGCCAGTGATGATTTCGTTATGGGCTTGCCAAGCTTTGCGCTCAGCAGACTATCGCAGAAGCCGATGGTTTCGTAAGCATTCATATAGAGCGTGTATTGCTGGGCGTATTGATCGTATTGCTCTTTATTGAATTTGAAGTCACGGTCGTATTTGGTCTGTACCTTCTTCCAGTAGTCGTATTCAGCGCGGTTCTTTTTGCTGATCTTGGTTTCGTCTACGTTTTCATACTTAGGCTTGAGGCGTTTGTATTCGCGTGTTACCTCGTAGGTATCTTCGTTTACGTTTCCGTTTTTGCCGCCGATGAAGTTCCAGCCGTGGATGTCGTCGACGTATCCGTTTTTGTCGTCGTCAATGCCGTTGCCGGGTATTTCATCTTCGTTGGTCCAGACGATGTCTTTCAGGTCTTCGTGGTCGGTGTCAATGCCGGAGTCGATTACGGCTACGAGCACGGTGCGTGACGGTTTTCCCTGGAGAAGAGTAGAATATGTTTTTTCGGCGCTTACGCCCTGGAGATGGTCAGCTTCGGGATCGCGCAGAAACCAGTCCGGGGGGGCGGTTGTGGTATCCTGATCCTGATCCTGGAAGAGTTCGGCATTACCCGCGAGGGCCTGTTGAGTAGAGAGGCCGGCACACAGCACGATTACGAGGCCGATAAGTTTTTTGATCATAGAATTAAAGTAAGTTGTGTCAAATACTCGTAAGAGTTTGCAATATAGCGTTCACCATACAATAATAAATCCGGATTTCCGCCGGTGGCCAGGTTAATGCAGGTGTGCGGTAAAGCCTCCTGCGGCCCGTAATGCCGAGTTCCCGGTGCCGGTGTTCGCTATCGCTCGCCGAAAAGTTGACAAATTTCCTGCCGAACTTACCCTGGTGCCTGACGGGTCTGATCTGCGGGGCAACGCGGTTCAGGTTTGATGATCTTTGTTATCTACAAACCACTACACTGTTATGTTATTCGTATTCTTAACCCAGATCGTGTTTTTCGGTCTGTTCTTCTGGAACGCCGACAAGCTGAATCGTTCAGTACAACGTACCAACACTCTACGCCAGGCGACCAACGGCCGCATGGGTGTAAACATTTAATTGTAAGTGAGAGTGTTAACGTTGCATGCACAGCTCCTGGGCGCCATCACGCGCGCTGTGGCAACACCGTTGTGTTCAATTCGTAAACCCTGGTTGATCAACAATCCATAGAATATTTGCAGCCTTTACAATCGGTAACATTTAATTGTTGCGTAACCTTTTTCTGAAAAATTTTCTTTTAGA
>Ga0247762_1000067_pt1 | contig 48075 bp, 38 predicted proteins | sample UWRJL081202R4_FD_181016 | JGI IMG/M metagenome (GOLD analysis project Ga0247762, IMG submission 181016) | Plant litter microbial communities from Arlington Agricultural Research Station in Wisconsin, United States - UWRJ-L081-202R-4 | ecosystem: Environmental > Terrestrial > Plant litter >...
CATCTCGTCCATCAACGGCTGATCGATGCCGAGACGTCCCGCCGTATCGACGATCAGAACATCGCAGCCAAAGTTTGCGGCTTCACGCTTTGCTTCCCGCGCCAGGCGTTCGACCAGAGGTGTGCCTGCTGACTCGCCCTTCAGATCGCCGAGATAGATCTGTGCGCCGATGGACTTCGCCACGATTTCAAGCTGCTGACGCGCTGCGGGACGGTAAACGTCGACCGAGACCAGCATGGGGCGATGTCCACCCTTCTTCAGCCATCCCGCCAGCTTGCCGCTGGTGGTGGTTTTTCCGGAACCCTGCAGACCCGCCATCAAAATGACTGTAGGCGGCTGCGAGGCAAACTTGAAGCGAGCCGTGTCGCGTCCGAGGATCTCAACGAGTTCATCGTGGACGATCTTGATGACCTGCTCGGTGGGGGAGAGCGCGGTGGCAACCTGCGTTCCAAGGGCCTTTTCACGAACATGCTCGATGAGCGTCCCGACGACGGTCAGGTTGACGTCCGATTCCAGAAGAGCGAGGCGGATCTCGCGGAGCGCCTCGGTGATGTTTTCTTCCGTGATGGTGCCTTGGCCACGAAGGTTCTTGAAGGTCCGCTGTAGTTTTTCCTGAAGATTCTCAAACATATCGTTTCCAAGTTTATCAGCCGCGCAGGGTTATCCTGTCTCAGGAGAGAAACCCTATGGCAGCACCCCAGCCCGAGCCCTGGCTTCGCCAGACGCACACCGATATTCCTGTAGTCCATCGCGCCGTGCTGCATGCCCTGGAGCAGGCCGGAGAGGACATCGAGGCATGGTGCAAACCCCTTACACTGGAGGAATTGGGATCGCGCCCGCATAGCCTCCCCTCGGTTGCGTTTCAGTTAAGCCATATCGCGCGCAGTCTCGACCGTCTGTTGACTTATGCGGAAGGGAATCCCCTGAGTGACGAGCAGTTGTCAGCGCTGCAAGCGGAGAGTGAACCCTCTTCGACTAGTGCGGCGCTGTTTGCGGAGTTCGAGGAAAGCCTGAGCGAGACGATCCAGCGCCTTGCGGCCCTGCAAACTGTTGACCTGAGTACTCCTCGCGGCCTTGGGCGGACGGCGATTCCGACCACCGTCGGGAGCATCCTGATTCACGTAGCGGAACATACGCAGCGGCACGTAGGGCAGGCGATTACAACATCGAAGGTGGTCGTGTCTTTGAGGAGCTAGTCGACGAGAGGCTTGTCGCGCGTGGCTAGAATGCGCGCCCATAGCTGCTTGATATTGCGCTGGTCTTTGACCGAGCAGGGCATGACTTCATCTACGCCGTGGCCCTTTTTGAGCGCCAGCACGGAGTTGCCGAGAGTATTGTTCGAGAGTTTGTCGCTCTTGGTTCCCATAACGAGGAAGGGGCGGCGTATCTCGCGCAGGTAGTTGATGAGCTGCGTATCGGGTGGCTGGGGCGGAATATTCGTGTCTACCAGGCAGATGCAGAGCGCGAGTGTCTCCCGGTCCGCGAGATAGGGATCAATGAATCCGGACCATTCCGCGGAGATGGACTTGGAGATCTTGGCGTAGCCGTATCCGGGTAGATCGGCGAAGATCACCTCGGGCTGGGGCCGTGCCTCATCGTAGAGGCCGAAGAAGTTGATCGAGCGCGTGCGTCCCGGAGTAGAGGAGACACGTGCCTGCGTGCCGCCGAGAAGGGCATTGATCAGGGACGATTTGCCTACGTTCGACCGGCCGAGGAAGGCGACCTCGGGGGCATTGTGCGTCTGCGCTTCCTTGGGGAAGTGTGTTTCGTCGAAGGCAGAGAGCAGGAAACGAGGGGTGAGGCGCATCCTTTCATTGTAGTCGGGGATAAACTGTCGGCCTATGATCAAGCGCTTACGCGAGCATTTCAATGCGCATTGGACCGAGGCGAAGTACGCCGAGGTGCGTCGGTTGGCTGCGGAGCGGTCTCGCACCGCGATCGACGTGCGTATCTGCGAAACGCCGATCTTCATCCCCGCCGACCTCATGCAGACCATGGTGGACGCGGGTGTGGAGCTCACGAAACAGCTCGTAGAGAGTCCGGAGTACCTGCGCACATCCGACGCGGCGATCCCCAACGCCTATCGCGTTCCAGGTAACGAGGGACGGCCACAGTTTCTGCAGGTGGACTTCGGTCTGGTGCGTAATTCTGACGGCAAGTTGGAACCGAAGCTTGTGGAAATGCAAGGCTTTCCCTCGGTTTACGGCTATCAACCGCTGCTGGCGGAGGTTTATGCCGAGGTCTTCGACTTGAACGGTCAGGTCTATCTGAGCGGTTCCGATGAGACGTCGTACTGGGCTGCGATGCAGCGTGTCATCGTGGCCGATCACAATCCTGAGCATGTCGTACTTCTGGAGGTTGAACCGGAGAAGCAGAAAACCCTGATGGACTTTCGCGTGCATGAAGATCGTCTGGGCATCCGGACGGTGGACATCGCCAAGGTGCGAAAGATGGGCCGGCGGCTGGAATATGAGTTTGGGGGACGATGGATACCCGTTGAGCGGGTCTACAACCGTGCCATCGTGGACGAGATCGACCGTAGAGGCATCGTGACCGGCTTCGACTATCGAGACGATCTTGAAGTGGAGTGGGCCGGACATCCCAACTGGTACTTCCGGATCAGCAAATTCTCTCTGCCGTGGTTGAAGCATGGAACAGTTCCGGCGGCGGTTTTTCTCGATGCCTGGTTTCGCGGGGAGGGGAAGAACGGTCTTCCTGAAGACCGTTCAAGCTTGGTTTTGAAGCCACTGTACTCCTTTGCCGGAAAGGGAATCGTCTTTGCTCCCGACGACGCGGTGCTGGGCTCCATCCCGCCGGAGGAAAGGAAAGACTGGCTTCTTCAGGAAAAGGTTATCTTTGAACCGGTCGTTGAGACACCGGAGGGGCCGACGCAGGCGGAGATCCGGGTGATGTACCTGTGGCCGGAGGAGGGTCCACTGACACCGGTGATGAATCTCGTTCGCATGGGACGGGGCAGGATGATGGGGGTTGACCAGAACCGGGATCAGAAGTGGGTCGGCGGAAGCGCGGGTTTGATCGCGCACGATGTCTGATTCGGATTGTGCACCATAAAGATCTTTAATCTTGTAATTCAAGTCGGTTCGCATAAACTTTGGAGTAACTACAGTAACCTCCAGAGGTGTTGTGCGTAACCTTCAAAGCATAAGCAGCGGCAAGCAGGCAGGGCCTGCGGTCGACCCCATACGTACGGCAGTTCGGTTTCCACTTCGTCTCTCCCTCATCCTGGATACCGATGAGGGAGAGCTTACTGCAACGACAGAGGATGTATCTGCGAACGGAGTCCTGTTTTCTGTGGCGAAGCTGCCTGCGGTCGACAGTCGCGTGGAGTTCACCATGATGATGCCAGCTGCCATCATGGGTCACGAAAAGGATGTTGTGGTTCATTGCGTAGGACGAATCGTTCGCCATGGTCGATCGGGCCAGACGCTGCAGGCGGCAGCCGTCATTGACGAATATTTTTTAAGGGCTTAGCTAAATGTCTGAATTTCCTGAGAACGAGCGAGACATTACTGAAGATGAGGATGGCTTTTCAGGTGGGGTTCGCATTATCCTGGCCGATTCGCAGGCCATCTACCGCGTAGGCCTGCGAAAGGTCTTTGCGCTGGAAGACGATATGCGCGTCATCGCACAGGCTGAAACACTGGCAAATCTTTACACGGCACTGCAACGCTATCCGACGGATGTTGTTCTCATTGAAGGTCAACTGATGGCGGGGACGGTGGACGCGATTCCCGAACTCGTGCGCCGGGCACCACAGGCGAAGATTATTGTTCAAGTGCTGGAGTCGGACGAGGCGAATACAGTGGAAATGTACCGCCGAGGTGTTCGCGGCGTGGTTCCCCGCTCTATTTCTCCGGACTTGCTCGTCAAGTGCGTTCGGAAGATTGCAGCAGGCGAAACCTGGATCGATAATCAATCCGTCAGCTGGGTGATTGAAGCATACCGCTCGCAGGCCGTGCAGTTGATGAATCCGCGCTCGCAGCCAAAGCTTTCTCAGAAGGAACTTGCCATTATCGGCTGCATTACACGAGGTATGCGCAATAAAGAGATTGCTTACCAGATCGGGACGACCGAACAGGTGATCAAGAACTATCTCCGGAAGGTTTACGACAAGCTGGGTGTGAGCGATCGACTGGAACTGGCGCTTTACTGCATGCACCACCAGTTGCTGAAACGCTATGCGGTAGATGAAACACCGGAGATGGTGACAAAAATAGTTTAAAGGGCTCCTAGCAAGCAATGAGGCGTGCCGATCTGGCACGCCTCATTGCTTGCAGCAAGTTACTGCTTATCGACTTCGAGGTCGATCGTGAACTTGATCTCGTCCCCAACGGTAGGAGGAGCGAACTTCGGGCCGAAGTTGAAATCAGAGCGTTTGATAAGGCCAGATGCGGAAAAGCCACTGACGGTTTTTCCGTTGCTGGTCTGCGGCGGAACTGGTCCCTCGACATCGAGCGTAACGGACTTCGTCTGTCCATGGAGGGTCAGGTCGCCGATCAGCTGGAGCTTGCCGTTGACGTTCTTCACCGAGGTGGACTTGAAGGTCATTGTCGGAAACGCTGCCACATCAAAGAAGTCGGGGCTCTTGAGATGGCCATCACGCTTCTCATTGTCTGTATTGACTGTGGTGGTATCGATGGTGGCGACGACGCTAGATTTGCTCGGATCTTTCTCATTCCAAACAACATCTCCAGTCACCTTCGAGAAGGCGCCATGGACGTTGGAGACAGCGAGATGGCGGATCTGAAAGTTCACGCTGGAGTGATTCGGGTCGATTTTCCAGTTAGAGACCTGCGCGAAGGTGGGGAGAGCGAAAGAAAGCGATGCGAGCGCGAAGGCAAATAGAGCGCTGCGGCGTGTGAGATGAGATTTCATGGTCGGACTCCTTAAAAAGACTTGCGTCCTGAATTCTTGCCTTGTGGCTGGCAGCTGTAATGGATGTAAAACAACACCTGTCGGATTCATCCGTTTTATTTATTTCACAAGAAGAGCATGAAATCTGCCGGAAAACTTCTGAAGGTGGATTGACTGGAAGCTGGTAGGATTCCGCAGATATGGCAAGCGGGATCCTGGAAAACTTTCGGCAACTCACAGTAAAGCAGCGTAATGCCTTTGTCGCTTGTTTTCTTGGTTGGACACTGGATGCGTTTGATTTCTTTATTTTGACCTACTGTCTCTCCGCGATTGCCGCAGATTTTTCTGTCGGGATCAAAAAAGTGGCCGAATGCCTCTTTTGGACCCTGGCGATGAGGCCGGTCGGAGCTCTTCTCTTCGGTGCGATGGCGGAGCGGTGGGGAAGAAAACCCACCCTCATGCTCAACGTGATCAGTTTTGCTGTCTTTGAGTTTGCGAGTGCATTCGCGCCCACGCTCGGCTGGTTGATGGTCTGTCGTGGCCTGTTCGGCATAGCAATGGGTGGCGAGTGGGGTGTGGGCGCGGCTCTTGCCTTTGAGACGTTGCCCGCGAAGGGGAGAGGATTTTTCAGCGGTCTTCTGCAAGAGGGATACGTTTGCGGAAATCTCCTGGCCGCTGCCGTTTACTGGCTTGTCTTTCCGCACCTCCACGGTCAGGGCATGCTGACGAACTGGCGGGTTATGTTCATGATCGGTGCGCTTCCCGCTGCACTGGTCTTCTTTATCCGCATGGGCGTGGACGAATCTCCGGCGTGGAAAGAGGGAAAGGCCGATCCGGTCAAACCGAAGTTCCAATGGAGCCAGATCGGGGCTTATCTGCCCTCCTTCCTGTTTCTTGTCTTGCTCATGACGGCTTTTACGGCATTTAGTCATGGGAGTCAAGACCTTTATCCCACTTTTCTGGAAAAGACCAAGGGATTTGCTGCCGCAGAGGTAGGGAAGATCGCGATCGTCGCCAACTTGGGAGCCCTCTTCGGCGGGATATGCGTTGGCACGCTCTCGGAGAAGCTGGGGCGGCGGAAGGCGATTGTGTTGGCCGCTCTGCTGGCAATCCCGATGATTCCTCTGTGGGCCTATACGCACTCCATAGGTGTGATCATGGTGGGCGGATTCCTGATGCAGTTCATGGTGCAGGGCGCATGGGGCGTAATTCCAGCTCATTTGAATGAGTTATCGCCTTCTGCCGTACGTGCGACCTTTCCGGGGCTGGCGTATCAGCTCGGCAACCTGATTACGTCTCGAAATGCCGTGTTTCAGGCCGCACTCGCGGCGAGGTTTGGCGGGCTGACGATTGTGATGGCGGGGACGGTGGTTCTGGTCGCGCTCATCGTGGCAGGCTTAGCTGCGGCAGGTCGAGAGCGGAAGGGCGAAGAGATGAAGCTGGCCTGACCTGTTCGGCGTTTGACCTCCGTCAAGGCACCGTTTAACCTAAAGTAGTGATGAATATTAGTGCCGAAGTGATAGGTGCGACCAATGTGCGCTGTTGTTGCGTGTGTATAGGGTTCGCGCGTTCCTTCGAGCGTGTCTGGAGTTGAAGACGCTTTGATCGAATTTCAGATGTTGCGCATGCCCACGAACCAGATTGAGATCGTGGGCGTTGTTGTTTGTTGACCATAGATTTTAGAAGGCGGGACGAGAACGATGGCAGAGCAGGTTGCTGGTGCGGTGGTCGAGAAAAAAGAGACGAAGGCGCAGAAGTCCGAACGTCTGAAGCTGGAGAAGAATCCCTGGCAGGCGTGGGAAGAGGTTCGCCAGTTTGCACGCGAGGGACGCGAGGCCGTCGTTCCCGATTGGGCCAATCTCTATTTTAAATGGTGGGGAATCTATACGCAGGGGGACGGCGCGGGCGCGACCGGTGGTGTGGGCGGCGAGGGCCTTGTCACGGAATACTTCATGATGCGCGTGGGGATTCCCAACGGCATCTTGACCAGCGAGCAGACTCGCGTGATCGCGCAGATTGCAAAGGACCACGGGCAGAACCTGGCCGATGTGACCACCCGGCAGAACATTCAGTTTCATTGGCTGACTATCGAGAGCCTACCGCTGGTGGTGGATGCGCTTGAAAGAGTAGGCCTCTCGCCCAAGGGAGCCTGCGGTGACGTCGTGCGCAATGTAACCGGTTGCCCTCTGGCGGGACACGATGGTGCGGAGCTCTTCGATGCTTCGCCTATTGCGAAGAAAGTGGCCGCGACGCTAACGGCAAACAACGATTTTGTAAATCTGCCGCGCAAGTTCAAGATCTGCATCACGGGCTGCCCGATCTGGTGCTCTTATCCGGAGATCAATGACATTGCTCTGACCGGCGTGGCCAATGCTGCAGGTGAGCTTGGGTTTGCAGTGCGTGTGGGCGGCGGCCTCTCCAAGGACCCGCATCTCGCGGTGAAGCTGAATGCGTTCATTCGTCAGGAGCAGGCGGAAGAGGCCTGCATCAAGATTGCGGAGATCTTCCGCGAGCAGACGGTGCTGCGTGAGAGCCGAACGACGGCGCGCCTGAAGTTCCTTTTCCTGAAGCACGGCTGGACAGCGGAGAGCTTCCTTGCCGAATTGGAAAAGCGCATGGGATTCAAGTTCGATCCCGCGCCTGCAGAAGTTGTCCCGGGCGACCAGTATCGCGATCACACGGGTGTTCATCCGCAGAAGGAGAAGGGGTTGAACTATGTCGGCCTGACCATTCTTCGCGGGCGACTAAGTGGCGATCAGCTCTACGCGCTGGCGGACCTGGCGGACAAGTTCGGCTCTGGCGATCTACGCTGCACGATTCAGCAGAACATCATCCTGATGGGTGTGCCGAGCGAGAAGGTGCATGATCTGATCGCGGAGATCAGCAAGCTGGAACTGCACGTCGAAGGTTCAAGCTTTTGGCGGGGAACCGTTGCCTGCACAGGCACCGAGTTCTGCAAGCTGGCCATCACGGAGACCAAGGGCTTTGCGCGCTGGATCGTGGACGAGATGGAAGAGCGCATGCCCGAGTTCACGGAGCAGCTGCGCATCAACGTCACTGGCTGCCCGAACAACTGCGGACAGAGCTGGATCTCCGATATCGGTCTTGAAGGCAAGAAGATCAAGCAAGACGGCAAGCTGGTGGATGCGTACTACTTCCTCCTCGGCGGTGCTGTGGGCGACCACGCGGGAATCGCGCGGCCTGTGGGATATCGCGTTCCGGCCACGGAAGTTCCCGTGGCGATTGAACGTCTGCTGACGACCTACATGAAGCAGCGGACGAGTGACGAGTCGTTGCGCGGCTACCTCGCTCGCTACAGCAATGAAGAACTTCGTGGACAGCTTGCTGGCGAGATTGTCGCTCCCGTAGAGCGCGATCTGCCCGTGGGACGTGTCCCGGGGAACGTAGGATGAGCCTCTTTCCTCTCTTCCTGAAGCTCACGGCGAGGCCCTGCCTTGTCGTGGGCGCAGGCGCGATCGCGGAAGGAAAGATCGGGGCTTTGCTGGAATCGGAAGCGACGGTGACTGTCGTTGCGCCGCAGGCCGATCCACATGTGGAAGAGTGGGCTGCGAGTGGTGAGATCACGTTGCTGCGACGCGAATATGTGACGAGCGATGTCGAGGGCATGTTCCTCGTGGTTGCCGGTACGAATGTGCCACCGGTGAACCGCGCGGTGTATGCAGCGGCGACGGAGCGCGGCATCCTGTGCAATGCCGTGGACGACCCACCTTACTGCGACTTCTACTTTCCTTCCATCGTGCGTCGGGGCGAGTTGCAGATCGCGATCTCGACAGCAGGCGAAAGTCCGGCCTTTGCGCAGCAGCTCCGCAAGGAGCTCAACGAGCAGCTACCGAAGGATCTTGGTCCATGGCTGATGGAGCTGGGACGTCTGCGCCGAGAGGTGACGGCTGTGGAGCCGCTGGGAGAGCCACGCAAGATGCTCCTGCATCAGCTGGCGAAGCGGGAGGTCTGCGGAGCGCAGGACTGCCCGACGCGGATGATCGCGCGCGAACACATGGCTTCGATCAAGAGGGTGTCGTGAACGGTAAGGTCTATCTCGTAGGCGCTGGCCCAGGCGATCCGGAGTTGCTGACGGTGCGTGCTCTGCGCCTGCTGGAGACGGCGGATGTGGTGCTGCATGACGATCTGGTGCCGGATGCGATCGTGGCCTTGGCAAGCAAGCGCGCTCTTGTGACAAGCGTGGGCAAGCGTTGCGGACGGCCGCGCATCACGCAGGCCGGGATTCATGCGTTGATGATTGATTCTTCGCGGCGCGGGCTGATGGTGGTTCGGTTGAAGTCCGGCGATCCGATGGTCTTTGGACGAGCGGCAGAGGAGTTGAACGCTCTGCGCGAGGCCGCGATTGAGGTCGAGGTAGTGGCAGGCGTTTCGGCGATGTTCGCGGCTGCGGCTGCGATGCAGGTTCCGATGACGGATAGGCGGACGGCTTCGAAGCTGATCCTGATTGCCGGACAGCACGCGGCCGACAAGAGTACGCCTCCTCCGCTCTGGAGCGGCACACTACCGGAGGATGCGACGCTGGCGATCTACATGCCGGGACGAGACTTCACCGCGCTGGCTCGCGAACTTCGTTCCGCAGGTGTAGCAGGCGATATTGCCGTGGTAGCCGTAAGCAAGGCAGCGACGCCGGAGCAGCGTGTGGACGGCGTGCGGCTCTCCGAACTGGAGACGCTGCAGGCGGGTGCAGCGCCCCTGCTTGTGCTGGTGGGGCGAGCGATGGAGTGTGTCCTCGTGGGCGAAGGACAGCAAGTAATCGAAGAACTCTCAGCCGTGGCGGAAGGGCTCCACGGCTGAGAGCAGGTTTAAGCGAGCTGACGCATGACGCGTTGCTGTGCGGATCTCTGTTGGCGTTCGATCATGTAGGCGGGCATCCGTTGCACACTCTTTTTCAGAAGTTTTTTTCCGCGTTGCAGATGCGAAGCGACGGCGCGATGGGTCTTGCTGCGTAGCCTTGCGATCTCCTCAATGGGTTCTTCTCCGAAGAAGTGAAGTGTAAGAACCTGCCGCGTCTCTTCCGGGAGTTTCGCGAGATGTTTCTTCACGAGTGCGACCTGCGCCCTCCGAATGCTGCATTGCTCGGGACTCTCTGTGAGCAGGCTGGCCGCGACCTCCGCCGATGCAACGGATTCGGGCTCGTCTTCGATGAAGACGAGTTGCCCGTAACGGCGCTCTCTCAGCTCGTAGAAGGCGGCGTTCGCGATGATGCGCGTCAGCCATGTCTTCATTGCCGCGTCTTCTCGAAAACGGTCGACTGCCTTCCACGCCGAGCAGAAGGAGGCGTGTACAGCGTCCTCCGCGTCAGCTTCGTGATGGAGGATGGATGTTGCGATGCGAAGAAAGTAGGCGCGCTCCTTCATCGCTAAATCTGTGAGCGTGCGACGTCTTGCAGCGAGTTCTTCCGAGGTGCACGCGGCTGCGTGCACAACTGAATCTAAAATTTGCATGAGATGTCCATTTCCCGACGGCTCATCGCCGTCTTGTGCGCGGAGTTCCGCAGGCGCCAAAACACTTTGGTCGCGAGACGCGACGACGTTTTTGCTAGGTGAGGGAAGGGACGGGTGGGGGACGGAAGAGCTGCGAGGTTAACCAAAGGCTCGCGTCGCTGCTGTGACGCAGGCGCTCGCACCTGTCAAAGTGCGTGACGACAACGGTGATTGGGTTCGCGATGGAGAAAACAAGTAGAAAGAGCCTGGAGACGGTTACGGCTGAGGGGGCAGAGCGCTTTGCTCGCTCAGCAATCTCCGAGAGACTGGCCTGCGCAAAGACGGCACGGCTGCCTGTGCGCTGCGGAGCGTGATTGATCTGGGTGAACCGGCAGTTGAGACTGCCCGTGAAGAGACCCACGAACAACAACATGGAGAACAGCATCCATTGTGTCCGCGGCTTGGAGTTCACTGATTGCAAGTAGCCTCTTTGTAATTTTAGACGCAGAGAATCATCGGGCGTTAGGCGAAGCAACGGGTGCTCTACCTGCCCGACGGCAAAAATCCGTAGAGCAAATACTTCGCTCGTATCTGGCGGTAGGCGAAGAGATCGTCGTCCCACATGGCGGCGATCTTGCGGGGATCGGTGCCGGCGAGGACCGCGTCCTGCGTGGCCTGGTTGCCAACGAGCCGAATAATGCGGTCGGTTTTGAAGTTCACTGGAAACTGGGCGTGGATCGTGGAGATGAGTTCGATGCCGAGCTCAGGAGCGTCGATGCGTGAGCGGTCGGTCACCGTGATGTGGACGCCGTGGCAGAGTTTGCCCGCGCCGGGATAGGGGGCGGTAGGTGTGTAACTGATGGGCTCAAACTGAACGCCCGAGATGTGACGGGCGTTGAGCATGTCGGCGAGTTTTTTGGCGGCTTCATCGGTGGAAATCAATGGGGAGCCGACGATGAGAAAAGGGGTGGGCGTGCCTCGTCCAACGGAGAAGTTGGAGTACTGGAGAAGCTCCACACCGGGGTAGGTGGCAGCAGCTTCCACCGAGACGAGGTTGGGGCTGGGGCGGATCCACGGGATACCCGTGGCGTCGTACCAGAGGCCACGCTGATAGTTCCCCATCCGGATGACGGTCACGGGCACGTCGAGATGCTTTTCGCCGTTGATGAAGTTCGCCATCTCGCCGAAGGTCATGCCGTGCTGCACCGGTTCGACCATGTAGGCGGTGTAGTGCAGCTTGTCGGGATCGAGCATGGGGCCAGCAACCTGTACGGCAGAGGCCAGCGCCGGACGGTCGAGGATGACGATGTCGAGGCGGTGGCCGAGCTTCTTCTCTTCGGCAGCTGCTTCCAGAAAATAACCAAGGACCGTTTTGTAGGTGTAGAAGCGGACGCCTGCGTCCTGCAGGTCGATGAGGACAGCGTCGAGTCCTTTGAGCTGCTCGTGACTAGGGCGACGATTTGCTGGCTTCTCTCCGAAGAGAGAGATGACCGGGAGGTGGCTGGCGGCATCTTTCGTGGAGCCGATGTCCTCGTGGTCCTCTTTGCCGGAGATGCCGTGTTCTGGCGAGAAGAGGGTGGTGAGCTTGATCTTCGCCGGAGCCTGCGCCAGAAGGATGTCGATGTTGCGTTTGCCTGCAGCGTCCAGACCGGTGCCGTTGGTGAGGAGGCCCATGTTCAAGTGGCCGTCGTGCTCCTTCGAGAGCGCGACGAGTTGGGCGAAGTGATGAGACTCGAGTTCGTCGAGACCGGTGGTGACGATGGGGCCCGTCGCATGTGCCGGCTTCTGCGCTGCGGCTTTGAGAATGCCTCCATCCTCGGCTGAGGTTTCTGGATAAAGGCCAAGAGCTTTCCCTGCGGCGGTGGCAACGGCTCCGCGCAGAGGAGTGATGGGTTGCGAGACGCGTGGATGGACCGCATTGCTCAACAGAATGTAGAAGGTGTCCGTGCGCGGATCCATCCAGAGCGTTGTACCGGTAAAGCCGGTATGGCCGAAGCTGCCTACGGGGAAGAGATTGCCGCGCGGACGAGAGAAAGGTGTGTCGATGTCCCAGCCGATGCCACGTAGGTTTTTGCTTCCGGAGGGCTGTGCCGGCTCGCACATGACGCGGAGAGTTTCGGTCTTGAGGGGGAAGTTGGAAGGACGACCAGCGAGGCGATCAAGAAGGGCTTGCGCGTAGATCGTAATGTCGCCAGCGGTGGAGAAGATTCCGGCGTGGCCAGCGACTCCACCCATGCGGCGTGTGGTGGGATCGTGCACGGTGCCCCGTGTGATCTGGTTGAAGTGTGGGTTGGTCTGGGCGTTGCCCTCGTCGTCGTGCGTGGTGGGTGCGATCTCCGGGATCAGACCGCCGGGCCACGGTTCGCCTACGCACTTGGCCAGCGGGCCGTTGGGGTTGTAGACGACGGCAGCGCCGACCTTCGTGTTGCGTCCGCAGACCTTGTCATAGGGCAGATAGCGCGTGTGCGTCATGCCGAGCGGGCGATAGATGTGTTCGACGACGTATTCATCTTCGCGCTGACCTGAGAACTTTTCTACGAGAAGACCCGCGACGATGTAGTTGATGTCTGAGTAGACGAATTTTCTGCCTGCTGGACCCGCAGGCACCGAGGTGAGGGCGAGGCGGATCCCTTCGGCGCGATCGGGAGCGGCCAGCCCCCAGGGCTCTTTGAGCGAAACGTCAGGCGCGAGCCCGGAGTGGTGCGTGAGGATCTGGCGGATCGTGATCGCCTCTTTGCCGTTGACTGCAAAATCCGGGAGGTACTTGGCGACGGGATCGTCGAGCTGAAACTTGCCTTGTTCGTAGAGCTGCATCATTGAGGTCGCGGTAGCGAGGCACTTGGTAAGGGATGCCATGTCGAAGACGGTCTCTTCGGTCATGGGCTCGATGGTGGGGTCCGTCTGGCGGTTTCCGTAGGCGCGGTGATAGACGATGTGTCCGTTGGTGCTGAGAACGAAGACCGCGCCGGGGAGCTTGCGTTCAGTGATGGCGGTTGTGAAGAGGGTGTCGACTTCACTGAAGTCATACTGCGTCGTTGGCTCAGGAACGAAGGCATAGATACTACGTTGCGCTTTTGCGGTGGTCTTGAACTGCCCGTGCATCGCGCTGGATGAGAGCCCGACGAGGCAGAGAGCGATAGTGAGGACGGCCTTGGATTTCGACTGTTTGGTGAAGACGCTCACCAGGGAGCCGATGGCAAAGGTCACGATCGAGCCGATGAGAACGAACCACGGATAAGCGACTTTGGGCAGAATGAAGATACCAAGGTGCACAGGAGCGGTCTGAAGCCAGAGCGCGAGATTGAGCGCGAATCCAAAGATCATGCCGACGATGGCTCCTGTCTGCGTTGCATATTGTGTGAGCGTGCCGAGAAGGAAGACGCCGAGCAGTGAGCCGTAAGCGACCGACGCGATGGAGAGGCCGGTCTCTACGACGTGGCCTTTCCCCCCCACGAAGACGGAGTATACGGCGATGCCGAAGAGGATGAGCGCCCACATGAAGGTACTGGCGCGGGAGATCATCGTGCGCTGCTCCTCGGTCGCGTTGGGGCGGAGGTGGAGATAGAAGTCCACAACGGTGGTGGAGGAGAGCGAGTTGAGCGCGGCGGAGAGGTTGCTCATGGCGGCAGCGAGAATCGCCGCGACGAGAAGGCCCGCGATGCCCATCGGCATCTGCTGCACGATGAAAGTAGGGAAGATCTTGTCTGCCGTGGAGAAGTCCTGCGGATGCTGCCCGTAGAAGACGAAGAGGCCAGCGCCAATCAGAAGAAAGAGTGTGAACTGCACGAAGATGATTGCGCCGGAGGAGAGCAGGGCGAGGCGGGACTCGCGGAGGTTCTTCGCGGCCAGCAGGCGCTGCACCATGAGTTGATCGGTGCCGTGTGAGGCCATGGTGAGGAACGTTCCTCCAAGGATGCCTGCCCAGAAGGTGTAGGTCTTGGTCAGCGACCAGGCGAAGTCGAAGATCTGGAACTTGCCCGCGGCTACGGCAACGGCGTGGATGGTCGTCCAACCACCCTGCACATGGGTTCCAAGAGTAATGATGGCGACGATGGTGCCAAAGAGGTACAGACCCATCTGGACGACGTCGGTCCAGATGACGGCGGCCATGCCGCCTTCGAAGGTGTAGACCAGCGTGAGGGCAGAGATGATGCCGATGGAGAGGATATCTCCTGCGCCAATCGCAAGCGAGACGACGATGGAGATGGCGAAGACGCGAACGCCTTCCGCTGCCGCACGAACGATGAGAAAGAGACCTGCGGTGACCTTGTGCAGGGTGCTGCCGAAGCGCCGGTCGATCAACTGGTAGGCCGTAAGCAGGTTTCCTTCAAAGTAGCGGGGAAGGAAGACGACGCAGAGGACGATGCGTCCGAGCATGTATCCCATGGCGAGCTGAAGGAAGCCGAAGTTGCCACCGTAGGCGAGACCGGGGATGCTGACGATGGTCAGTGTGCTGGTCTCTGCCGAGACGATGGAGAGGGCAATGGCCCACCACGGTGCGGACCGGTCGGCCAGAAAGTAGTTCTTCAGAGACTTGTCTGAACTACGGAAGCGCAGGCCGAAGAGCGTGATGCCGATGAGATAGAGCGCGACGAGCGCGAGATCGAAGGGATGAAGTCGGCTGGGGAGCATTGTGGATGAGTGTATAGGTTAGCGGGCCGGCAAGTCAGCGGGTTAGCCAGTCAGCTTGGATTTTGGTTTTGCCTTAATTTGGGGGTGGGGCGAACGTTGCAAGTGCATGCCGCCGATTTTGTCATCGCGTAGCGAAGCGGAGGGATCTGCTGTTTTGAAACTTGAGAACGCCAGATTGTTTCTGGAACACCTCGGAAATCAGGTTGTGCGCTCCACGCGGCCACCGGCTATGCGAGGAGCTTGCCGCGGAGGATCGTTTGGGTGCGGTGACCTGAAGGTAGGTAGACGTTGAAGTTTGCCGGGGCACCTTCGACGAGGGCTTCGGGGAGGCCCAGCATGCGGGAGGGATTGGAGGTCGCCAGGCGAATCGCCGTGGGGAGATCGGCACCGGTGAAGGTCTGCAGATTGGCTACGGCCTGATCGAGAGAGAGCACGCTTCCGGCGAGAACACCCTCTGAGGAGGTGCAGCGACCGTCTTTGACCTGAACCTCGGTGCTGCCGAGTTTGTAGGTGCCGTTAGGCATGCCCATGGCTTCCATGGCATCCGTGATCAGGATCGCCTGTTTAGGGCCTTTCACTTTGAGCCAGAGGCGAATCAGTTCCGGAGCGACGTGGATACCGTCGCAGATAAGGTCCGCAAAGAGTTTGTCATCGTCCAGAACGACGCCGAGAATGCCCGGCTCGCGGTGGTCGAGCGCACGCATGGCGTTGAAGGTATGGGTTGCGCTCGTGGCGCCTGCGGAGATGCCTGCTAGAGCTTCGGATTTAACCGCGTTGGAGTGCCCGATGGAGATGCGGATGCCGAGTTCTTTGGCGCGCGCAATGGTGTCGAGCGCATTGGGCAGCTCTGGAGCGATTGTGATCAGGCTGATGTGGCCGCGTGACGCGGCCCAGAACTTGTTCAGCAGGTCGACCGTGGGCGGAATGATGAACTCAGTCGGGTGCATGCCCTTCTTGGCGTGGGAGACGAAGGGGCCTTCGAGATGTATGCCTATAATCTTCGCCGCATCCGCTTCGGGCGTGCGTTCGATGCCCGTCGCAATAGCGTGGAGAGCATGAAAGGTGGAGTCGAGTGACGCCGTGACGGTGGTGGCCAGGTATTCCGTTACACCGGTCTTGGCGAGATGCGCGGAGACGGTGTGCAGGGCGGCGGTTGTGCCTTCCATGACATCGTGTCCGGCGGCGCCGTGGATGTGGATGTCGAGGAGGCCGGCAGTAAGGATGGCTTCGCCGAAGTCGTGCGTGATGCTGGAAGCCTCCGTGCTTTCGCGGGAGGAGACCGCAGCGATGCGGTCTCCTTCGATCCGGATCAGAGGGTTATCTAGCACGCCTGTTGCGGTGATGAGTTGCTTTGCTGTGAGGATGGTTGCCATGTTTTCAGTGAGCCGCCGTTACCGGGGGTGCCGGGATGCCTAGTTCTGCTGCGGTGGGAATCGTTTGCGTGGCCGCCCACTGGCGTTGTGCAGAGCGTACCTTGTCGATGCGCGAGAGCCAGAGCTGCGTTGTGAGGTCGTAACGGGCAAGGTTGTTATGCAGCCAATAGGGGCGATAGCTCTTGAGCCATGCCTGTTCATAGAGATCGCGCGTTAGCGAGTAACCATCGCGAAGATCCTGCAGCTTGCCGTTGACACCGTTGATCGCTCCCAGGGAACTGCCGACCAGCGCGCGATCAGTCTTGACCTTGCTCGTCTGGTTCTTCGAGGCGAGAGCGTAATAGTTGGCAATCTCGTCGGTGACCTGGAACTTCAGACCGATGAGATCCATGCGGCGCGCACCGAGTTCGAGTGCGTCGAGGGCGTCGATCTCGCGTAGGTTCGCGGTCATGCGGGCCTGACGGACGAGGACGATAGCGCGCTCGGCGTGGAGGCGAAGCTCCGAAGTGTAGGGGCGGATGAGTTCGCCGAGGTGCTGTCCGTCGGGGGACCAGGGATCGACCCAGAAGAGAAGATCGGAGCCGTCGGACTGCTTGAAGTTGTCCTTCAGAAGAGCGTGCGCGAGCATCATCTCCTTCTGGGCTTCGTCGATCTTTCCGGTGGCGTCACCGTGGAAGACAGCACCGTAGGCGGACTGATATTGCGGAATCGAAGCTTCGCCCTGCTGCCAAGCTGCTGCGGCTCCGTAGAGAACGCCGTACCAGTCGGAGTTCATCAGCCCTTCACCGTCGTCGTTCCAGATGGTATTGAGCTGGCCGGTGCAGCCGCCCTTCTGGCCTTCGGCGGTGAACTTCTGGATGTTGGCGAACATGTTGTTGTTATTCGGATAAACGCGCGACCAGTTATTCACGCCGGGAGCGACCCAGCATTCGATACCCGCGTCGATGTAGGGCTTGATCCAGGGAGCAAAGCCCTTCGGCTGCGGGTTGTACTCCCAACCGATGGCGATGACCGAGTCTTTGAAGGTCTGCGGCAGGGCCTTGACGAGTGCCGGGTCGTGCATAGCGATGTCGCCCCAGAAGAGGATCTTGCGGTTGAGCGGCTTGAGCTCGGCAACGATCTTTTGCATATAGTCGAGATAAACCGCGCCCAAGCCACGTGCGTCGACGTCTGCCTTCGTCTGACCGCGACCGAGCTCGTTCGTCTCGTCCGCGCCCACGTGAAGCCATGGGCTTGGATAGATCTGGGAGAGTTCGATAAACATCTGCTTGGTGAGTTGAAGGGAGCCGGGCTGGCCGGGGGCCATTACCTGTCCGTGTGGCGTTTCGGAGAGGGGAGAGTACTGCTCGTAGTTGAGCAGGTAGTGGACGTGGCCGAACGCCTCCTGCTCGGGAATGACGATGATGTGATATTTCGCGCCGTAGGCGACGAGTTCACGTGCATCGGCGGCGGAGATGGAGCCTCCGGGCGGCGCCATGAGCGGCTGCGAGGCGTACTGCATGGTGTGTTCGAAATAAGGCGAGTAGACGTTTAGCTTGAACGAAGCAAGAATGCGGATCTGCTTCTTCTGGAATTCAAGCGTCGGAACGGGTCCTCGTGAGAGATCGTCGTCAAGGCCACGGATCTTGAGAGTAGGCCAGTCGCGGATGGTGGCGGTGTGCAGCATCTTGTTTGCGTCCACGAGCTGTTTGGCCGTCTGTGCGCCATAAAAGACGCCGGAGGGTGTGCGACCGATGACGGCGATGCCATTGCCTGCGGGGAGGATGACGTATCCCTCAGCGTCCATGTCGGAGGTCCAGGTGATGTGGGCATTCGAAAGCGCGGATTTGCCCTCGCTGGAGTTCGCGCGCATGAGGGCAATCCGTGGGGCCGTGGTGGAGGCAACGGAGATACCGCGCTCGAAGAGGGTCTTGCCCAGGTCGTCGGCGGCGAAGGTGTCTTCTTTGTCGCACTGATTGCAGACGATGGAGATACCGTTGACGACATTGATTGGAGAGGCATCGTGGACTTCGCGCGGCATAGGGATGAGCGCGAGTTGGGCCGAAAGGGCGAAGGGAATGAGCACGCAGGCAGCGAAGGGAAGCAGGCGAAGCCGATGAAGATGCATACGGCAACATTAACCGATGAATGCCTGGAATGGGAAACGATTCTGCGATCACATGGAATGGGTCTTCTGTGGATGCAGATGATCAAGCATATCGCGCTTCGAAGTAAATTATTCGAGCGAAATGGTCAGCTTCTCCGTCCATCTGGTAGGTGCGAGGGTAAGATGCTTCGGTTGAACGAAACTGCAGGAAGATTCCATCTGAAAAAGGTGCTTCTCTCTATCGCAAGCTCTGCGCTCGCTGTGAGTTCAGCCCTTCATGCCCAGGAAATTACAGGCAGCTGGCAGGGGACGTTGCCCGATGCCGACAATTCAAGAATTGTTCTCAAAATTGCGAAGAACGAGGATGGCTCGTTGCGCGGTGGATACCTTCTGATCGACCGCGATACCTCCAGGGTTCCTTTCTCTGCTATCGCTTTTGCTTCTCCGAATTTGAGTCTCGCTTCGGATGTCGCGGATGCCAGCTATGAAGGAAGTTGGCCCCGGATTGGAAGTCGATCACGGGAACCTGGATTCAAAAGAAGAATTCTTCTGCATTGACCTTTGTCCTGGCCACGCCGGATACGCGATGGAAACAGGGCGGTTCTAATACGCTGCCACCGATGTCCGCAACCGCAGATCCCGCCTTTGAGGTTGCGACGATCAAGCCGAGCCCACCGGATGCCAAACATTGGTCCTATGCGACGCGCACGCGGCAGTTCCAGGCCAAGGCCACCACCGTGTCCGATCTCATCCAGTTCGCATGGCAGCTGCGGACTCGTCAGCTTGAAGGCGGTCCCCCTGGATAAATGATTTGAAGTTCGATATTGCCGCGGAACCCGATACCGCAGGGCAGCCCAGTCTGGACCAATATCGGTTGATGCTTGAGAAGCTACTCGTGGAACGATTCGGTCTCAAAATCCACAAAATTGAGAAGATTTTTCCCGTCTATACGGTGACCGTCGAGCGAAATCCTCCAAAGCTAATTAGGGCTGATCCTGATGAGAAGGGGCCCGGGAGTATCTACGTTCACAAAGAGGACGACGGCGAATGGAGGCTTCAATTCGCTTCGATGACCATGCTGGAGTTCGATAATCTCCTGATGAATTTCATCAAGGATCGCCACATTATCGATGAAACGGGCTTGACCGGTCTCTTTGGCTTTACGCTTCGAATTCCTGCAGGTGCTCTGGGTGAGGGCTCCAATGTGGATGACAGCGCAGCTGCATTTATTCACGCGCTCGGGGCGCAACTCGGTCTGAAGCTTAATCCTAAGAAGGCCCCACTTGCGGTCTTTGTGGTTGATCGCCTCGATAAACCCTCTGCAAACTAGCAGACCTTGCCATCGTTCATGTTGCCGCAAACAGATTCCTCCTGCTTGGGTTCATCGAGCGGAAAACCTTTCAGCATTTCGTGTCGCCAAAATATGGCAAATGGCCTATAAAAGGTTAGCCATTGGCAACGTTGCTATCCATGGCTATGATTCCGGATGTCAGTATTCGTGTTCGCGCATGAGGCCGAGGGTCCAATTGTGCGCACGAAATTAAGCGAGGCTCGAAGAAATGTTGCATAAGGACAGACTTTTTCCCGCAGAGGGTATAGCGCGGGACGTTGCGCAGAAGCTTTATCAGGTAGCGGAGAAGCTCCCCATCGTGAGTCCGCACGGGCATACCGACCCAAGCTGGTTCGCTGAGAATGAGGCATTTGCCAACCCGACTGCTCTGTTCATTCAGCCCGACCACTATGTATTCCGGATGCTGTATTCGCAGGGGATTTCTTTGGAATCCCTTGGAATTGGCGGAGAGCCAGCAGATCCACGGGAGGTTTGGCGGATTTTTGCGCAGAATTATTACCTGTTCCGGGGGACGCCGACACGGGCGTGGATCGACTACGAGTTCGAAAACTTATTCGGTTTTACGGAGCGGCTGAGCGAGAAGAATGCGGACGCGTTCTACGAGACGATCGATAAGAAGCTGCAGGAGCCGGGCTTCCGTCCGCGCGCACTGTATGAGCAGTTCAATCTTGAAGTGCTTGCAACGACCGACGCGGCAACGGACACGCTGGAGCACCACGCGAAGATTCGCGCGAGTGGATGGAAGGGACGGATCGTTCCGACCTTCCGTCCGGACGGCGTGATCGACGCCGAGTTCACAGGGTTCAAAGACAACATCGAGGCGCTGGGCAGGCTGACCGGCGAGGATGTTTCTAGTTGGAAAGGCTACCTCGATGCTCTCAGGAAACGGCGCGCCTTCTTCAAGGAGATGGGTGCAACGGCTACGGATCACGGGCATCTGACGGCACGGACAGCGGATCTCGGCGAGGCGAAGGCTGCTGAACTCTACGGGAAGATCTACAAGGGCACCTTCGAGGCAGCGGACGTAGAGCTGTTCCAGGCGCAGATGTTGACGGAACTTGCGGGCATGAGTGTGAACGATGGTCTGGTGATGCAGATCCATCCTGGGTCTGTGCGTAACCACAACACGAAGGTCTACGAGAAGTTCGGGCGTGACAAGGGTGCGGATATCCCTTCGCCGACGGAGTATGTCCGCTCGCTGCGTCCCTTGCTTTCGAAGTATGGCAACGAGACTGGGTTTACATTGATTCTGTTTACGCTGGACGAGACGAGTTATTCGCGGGAGCTGGCTCCGCTGGCTGGGCACTATCCGGCGTTGAAGCTGGGACCGGCGTGGTGGTTCCATGATTCGCCGGAAGGCATGATGCGGTATCGCGAACAAGTGACGGAGACGGCCGGTTTCTACAACACGTGCGGGTTCAATGACGACACGCGTGCTTTGTTGTCGATTCCAGCACGCCATGATGTGGCTCGTCGCGTAGACTGCGCCTTCCTGGGGCGGATGGTAGCAGAGCATCGGCTGGATGAGGATGAGGCGTTCGAATTGATAGAAGATCTGACGGTGAACCTGGCAAGGAAGGCCTACAAACTGTGAGCGTACCGATGATTCCAATGATCGTGGTGTTGATGGGGGTATCGGGGTCGGGCAAGACGACGATCGGAACCCTGCTGGCGCAGCGCGAGGGCGCCGTCTTTGCCGATGGGGATGATTATCATCCACTGACCAACAAGGAGAAGATGAAGGCCGGGCAACCGTTGAACGACGAGGACCGCGAACCCTGGCTGGAGCGCTTGAACGTTCTCCTACGGGAGTGGCTGGAGACGGGGAAGAGCGGGGTTCTGGCCTGTTCGGCGTTGAAGGAAAAATACCGTGAGATCCTTTCGGCGCATACGCCGAAGGGAAGTGTTCAGTTTGTTCTTCTGGAAGGTTCGAAAGAGTTGATTGCGAGCCGTCTGGCTCACCGCAACCATGAATTTATGAACCCGGGTTTACTGGACAGTCAGTTCAAGACGCTGGAAGATCCCGGTGATGCTCTACGCGTGAAGAACGACCGGACTCCTGATGAAGTGGTCACCGAAATTTTGACGAAGCTGAAGAAGTAAGAGAGGAAGTTATGGGACACCCATTGTTTGATCTGAAGGGCCGCGTTGCGGTGGTGGTTGGAGGTACGAGCGGCATCGGTCTGGCAATGGCGGTCGGTCTGGCTGAGGCAGGCGCGGATGTCGTTGCCAGCTCACGGCGCAAGGAGCAGGTGGATGCGGCTGCGGCAGCAATAGAGGCAAAGGGCGTCCGTTCGTTGCGCCTGGTATCGGATGTGGGCGACCGTACTTCGCTGCAGGCCTTGCTGGATGGGACGCTTGCGGCATTCGGACGTGTGGACGTGCTGATCAACTGCGCAGGCAAGATCAAGCGCGAGCCTACGTTGACCGTGAGCGAAGAGACTTGGGACGACATCTTCGATACGAACGTGACCGGAACTCTGCGTGCCTGCCAGATCTTTGGCAAACATATGCTTGAGAAGGGCTCGGGGCGGATTATCAATATCGCTTCGTTGAACACGTTCGTTTCTTTGAAGGAAGTGACTGCCTATGCGGCGAGTAAGGCTGCCGTAGGTGCGTTGACGAAGTCGCTCGCAGTGGAGTGGAGTTCACATGGGGTGACGGTGAATGCGATTGCTCCCGGGGTATTCCGGACTGCGTTGAATGCGGAGTTGCTGGACAAGTCTCCTCGTGGGCAGGAGTTGAAGATGCGAACGCCCATGGGACGCTTTGGGAAGACGGAAGAACTGGTTGGTTCGGCTGTGTTTCTTGCCAGTGATGCTGCAGCGTTTATCACAGGGGAGATTCTGGTGGTGGATGGCGGGTTCTTGGCGAGTGGTGTGAATCAGTAGTTTTGGTGCGTGTTGACTAAAGGGACCGGCTTATCGCTGGTCCCTTTATGTTTGTGGTCGAGCTTTCCTTGTGAATCCAGTTGGCGCGCTCCGCGCGACCCCACCCTTTCGCAAAGAACGCGAAACAATGGGGCACGGATAGTTATTTGGAGACAGCGCGCGCTATCAGGACTGCGCTGTAGGCAGCGCCGAAGCCGTTGTCGATGTTCACGACGGTGACGTTGGGCGAGCAGGAGTTCAGCATCCCAAGGAGCGCGGATGCACCGCCGAAGGAGGCACCATAGCCGACCGAAGTCGGAACGGCGATGACGGGCACGGCAACCAGGCCTCCGACAACCGAGGGGAGCGCGCCTTCCATGCCAGCACAGACGATGACGACGTCCGCAGAGCGGAGGCGGTTCTGCGCGGCGAGGATGCGGTGAAGACCGGCGACGCCTACATCGGTGATGCGGTCGACCTGCGCTCCGAAGAGTTCTGCCGTGACGGCGGCTTCTTCGGCTACGGGGAGGTCGCTGGTGCCTGCGCAGACGATGGCGATCTTGCCCGCGGTGGGTGTGGGCGATTGCAGGAGCGTGAGGGTACGTGCCAGTTCGTTGTAGGTTCCGGAGGGGATGGCTGCGGCATGCTCTGCAGAAGCACGGGTAGCGAGAACGTTGGTGCCTGAGGCTGCCAGCCGGGCGAAGATGTCCGCCGTTTGCGCAGGAGTCTTACCTGCGGCGAAGATGACCTCGGGCATGCCCGTGCGCAGAGTCCGGTGGTGATCGATGGTTGCAGTGGCGGTCTCTTCAAAGGGAAGACGAGAGAGGGTCTCTGTCGCTGACTCAATGGAGACCTGCCCGGTCTGTACCTGTGCGAGGAGTTGAAGGAGGGTGTTGCGATTCATTTGAAAGTACTCTTCCCGATTAGGTGGAGGCGATGCAGTCGACGACGATGCCGTAGTCGCCCGTGGGCAGGGCTGCGGGCTGGGTGGTGTTGCGTGCGGGAAAGATGGGTCCCCAGTTGCGCGTCTTGTAGACGGCATTCATACGATCGAAGTCCTTGATGTCTTCGAGGTAGACCTCCATCTTGAGGACCTTGGAGAGAGACGAACCCGCCGCAGTGAGGTTCTTCTCCAACTCATCGAGAACCCACTTAGTTTCTTCTTCGATGGTTCCTTTCACCCGGCAACCGATGCCGGAGACGAAGAGCAGATTGCCGAGGCCGACGACTGGCGTAAAGGGGAACGGACCGGGTTTGCCAGATGCGGCACGCTTCTGCGGCGCCTGCATCTGTGCGGGAAGCTCCGAGGCGAGGAGTGTTGCACCAGCGGCTGCGGTGGCCGCGTTCTTAAGGAGATTTCTGCGAGTTCGTTGCATGGAAGAGACTCCTGGGAGGTGATGAGGAACCTGTCCACTGTACCGAATCCGAAGCCAGATTACTTGGCGGCGGCGATGGCGGAGGCTGGAAGAAGGTCGTTCATCGAGCCCGAGCGGTATCCGTCCGTGTCGATGGAGACGAACTGGAAGCCCGCAGCGTGGACGGCGGCGGAGATGGCTTTCATCATTTCCACGGTGAAGGCGCGAGGAAGGTCTTCAATGGCGATCTCGATGCGGGCGAGGTCGTCGTGTGCGCGAACGCGAACCTGATGGAAGCCAAGTTTGTAGAGGGCTTCCTCGCTCTGTTCGATTTTGTTGAGGGTTTCGCGGGTGACCGGCTGGCCGTACTGGATGCGGGAGGAGAGGCAGGCAGAGGCGGGCTTGTCCCAGAGGCGAAGGTCGGCGGCACGGGCGAGACGGCGAATGGTGGCTTTGTCCATCTGCGCGTCGGCAAGAGGAGCGAGCGCGGCGTGATTTGCCGCGGCGCGCTGGCCGGGTCGAAAATCTCCGCTGTCGTCGAGGTTGCGACCGTAGGCGATGGCTTTGAACGATGAGGTGTCCAACTCGCGCTGCATGACGGTAAAGAGTTCGTCTTTGCAGTGGAAGCAGCGGGTGGCGTCGTTCTGAACATAGGCAGGGTTCTCCATCTCGGAGGTTTCGAGGATGCGGAGAGGGATCTCCTGCTCTGCGGCGAAGGTTACGGCGTCGGCGAGGTGTGTGCGGGGGAGCGAGGGTGAGTCCGCGATGACGGCGAGCATCTTGTCGCCGAGGGCTTGATAGGCAGCCCAGGCGAGGTAGGCGGAGTCAATGCCGCCGGAATAGGCGACGAGGAGGCCTTCGTGCTGCTTCAGAATTTCTAAGAGTGCTTGTTGTTTTTCGAGATCGCCGGATTGGAGAGGGGATTCCATGGGATATAGAAATCGTAACTCAATGGCGGAGAGGGAGGGATTCGGGCCCCCGTTACTGTTTCTGACGAATTAGGTTTGCGCGCTCTGCGCGACCCCACCCTTTCGCAAAGAGCGCGAAAGAATGGGGAACAGGATGGGCTAGCGGCCCAGCCAGCCGCCATCGATATTGAAGACCGTGCCGGTGACGTAGTCGCTTGCGGAGGAGGTCAGGAAGACTGCGGCCCCGGCCAGATCTGACGGTTTGCCCCAGCGCGCGGCCGGAATGCGTTCCAGGATCTGGCGATTGCGGTTCTCGTCGGCCTGCAGAGCTTCGGTGTTCGTAGTGGCGAAGTAGCCAGGAGCGATCGCGTTCACCTGGATGTTCTTGACCGCCCACTCGTTGGCGAGAGCCTTTGTGAGTTGGGCTACGCCGCCCTTGGAGGCCGCATACGCCGGTACGCGGATGCCTCCCTGGAAAGAAAGAAGGGAGGCGATGTTGAGGATCTTGCCGGGGGCGTTGCGTGCGATCATGTCGCGCGCCGCGAGCTGCGAGAGCTGGAAGACGCTGGTGAGGTTCACCTGGAGGACGGTCATCCAGTCGTCGAGCGGAAACTCCTCGGCGGCGTGGCGAAGGATGGTTCCCGCGTTGTTGACGAGAATATCGATTTGGCCGAAGGTGTCGAGGGTCTGGGTGATGAGGTGTTGCGGACCTTCGGTAGAAGAAAGATCGGCCGAGAATGCTGCGGATTTGGACCCGGTCGCGGAGATAGCTGCGGCGGTCTCCGTGGCGGGGCGGCGATTGCCATGGCAGGCGACCGAGGCTCCGGCTTGTGCGAGCGCTGTGGCGATGGCAGCGCCGAGGCCGGAGGAGGAGCCGGTGACGAGGGCCACTTTGCCGTCGAGGCGGAAGGTATCAAGGACGTTTGTCATTCTGCTGCTAACGATACTGCCCGTGGGGATAGCGGGCAAATGTGGCTTTCGCTTGACCATGTTTTCTTTGCTCCCGTATGTTGAACGGTGGAATTGCGCTTTTCTTTTTGCGCCATAGGAAATCCTGATATGACGAAGTTTTTTGCTCGACTGGCATTGGTGGCAACGGTAGCGTCTGGATCCCTGGTGGCGCAGACGGCGTTGCCTCCGGTAACGAACGACACGGTGGATCGTAGAACCTCTGCGGAGATTGAGAAGCAGGCTGCACAGTTGCTGGAGGTAGCGAAGACCCGGCCCGATGGACAGGGCGGCGTGACTTTGGAGCGCTATCCGGGACATCTGACGATGTTAACGGTACGGACAAAATCCGGCGGTGCAGAGATGCACAGGCACTTCAATGACTTCTTTATCGTCGTCTCCGGCGAAGCCGATGTGCTGACGGGCGGAACGATTCCTGACGCCAAGGAAGGTGCAAACGGAGAGGTACGCGGAAGCAGTGTAGTCGGCGGTGTGGACCACGTGATCCGCAAAGGTGATGTGCTGCATATCTCTCCGGGTATCAACCACCAGACGACGGTGAAGCCGGGAACGGTGTTTACGTACTACGTAATCAAGGTCGAGGAGCCTAAGAGCTAATGCTTGATTTGAAGAAGTGGATGGTTGCGACTCCTGTTGTCTTTGCGCTTTCCCTGGGTGCACAAACGACGTCTCCGGAACGTCCGAGCGCGAAGATTCTGCATGATGCGGCGGGCGATACGAGTGATAATCCCGGAAAAATCGATACTTCGCTTTCGCCGAAGATTGCGCATAAGGACGTGCGTGCGGTGATGAAGAAGGTGGCGGACTGGGAGGTAGGCCACTCCGAGGCGATCTTTACACAGGACTGGACGTATGCGCCGCTATATAGCGGTTTGCTTGCAGCTTCGACGACGACGGGTGATCCGAAGTATCACGATGCGGTTTTGAAGTATGCCGAGAAGGTGAACTGGCAGCTTCTGCCGGGTCGCTATGACCACGCGGACGACGAGGCCATCGGGCAAAGCTACGAGGCTCTCTACCTGGAGAAGAAGGATCCGAAGCGCATCGCAGCGTTGAAAGAGAATCTGGACAAGGTGATGGCGCGGGAGCGGGACCCGAAGAAAGACCTATGGTGGTGGTGTGATGCGCTGTACATGGCTCCACCGACGTTTGCCACGATGGCGAAGATTACAGGAGACCGCAAGTATCTCGACTTCCTTGATAAGGAGTGGGATCTGACGACGGAGCACCTGTATGTTCCGGCGGACAAGCTCTACTTCCGCGATGCCACGTTCCTGCAGAAGACCGAAGCGAATGGGCAGAAGCTCTTCTGGAGCCGCGGCAATGGATGGGTGCTCGCTGGGCTGGCGCGAACACTGTCTGTGATGCCGAACGATTATCCGCAACGCGCAAAGTATGTTGCTCTGTACAAGGAGATGGCGGATCGCATCGCTGGATTACAGCAGCCTAGTGGTCTGTGGCGAACAGGGCTTCTCGATCAGACGGCGTATAAAGAGGATGAAATCTCCGGTTCGGCGTTCTTTACGTACGCCATGGCATGGGGCATTAACAACGGCGTTCTCGATGCGGGCAAGTACCGTCCTGTGGTGGAGAAGAGCTGGAAGGCTATGCTGGGGCATGTGTTTGAAGATGGCAGGCTCGGTTCGATTCAGCCGATCGGTGCTGCTCCTGGAGCGTTTGGTCCGGGATCGAGCTATGTTTATGGCGTGGGCGCGTTTTTGCTTGCGGGATCCGAGATCGACAAGATGGCTGGTATGAAGGGAATGAAGAAATGAAGCTTTACCAGATGGCGGATGCGGTGCGTTACCCGCGCATGACCACAGCGGAGTTGCGTGAGACGTTTCTGCTGGAGGGGTTGTTTCGTCCGGAAGCGATTGAACTCGCGTATGTGGATCTGGACCGCACGGTGATTGGATCGGCGGTTCCGACGATCTCTCCGCTGACCCTTGAGACTACAAGCGAACTGCGGGCGGAGTACTTCTGCGAGCGTCGTGAACTCGGCGTGCTTAACGTCGGAGGCAAGGGAAGTGTCGTGGTCGATGGTAAGACCTTTGCCATGGACAAGCTGGATTGCCTGTATGTTGCCCGTGGAAGTAAGGAAGTCATCTTCGCGAGTGAGAGCGAAGGCGCTCCGGCAGCGTTTTACCTCCTGAGCTATCCGGCACATGCGGTACACCCTACGGCGATGGTGAAGTTTGCGGATCTCGAAGCGGTCAAGCTGGGTGCGATTGAGACGTGCAACAAACGCTCGATCTACAAGGCGATTCATGCGGGCGGCCTGAAGAGCTGCCAGTTGGTGATGGGTTTCACGCTGCTTGAAGCGGGCAGCAACTGGAACACCATGCCGCCACACGTCCATATGCGTCGCTCTGAGGTGTATCTCTACTTCGATGTGGATGCGGCGCATCGCGTGATGCACATGATGGGACCGAAGGACGAGACGCGGCACCTGGTGATCTCGGACAAGCAAGTTGTTGTGAGTCCTGGCTGGTCGATCCACGCGGGCGTGGGAACGAGCAATTATGCCTTCTGTTGGGGCATGGGTGGCGAGAACCAGGACTACGCCGACATGGATGGCATTGCGATCGCCGATCTGAAGTAAGACGTATGTCCGCAGACTGCGGAGACTCGGTTCGCCTACACTTCAATGGTGTAGGCGAATGTCTTTTTGGAGATGGAATGGAACTGTTGGCGCTGCGCGAACGTGCGGAATGCAAGTTTGACCTGTTGAGCATGGGTGAGGTTCTGCTGCGGTTTGACCCCGGCGAAGAGCGCATCGTGCAGACGCGGCACTTCCGCGTCTGGGAAGCTGGCGGCGAATATAACGTCGCGCGCGCCCTGCGGCGTGTGTTTGGAATGAAGACCGCCGTGGTGACGGCGCTGGTGGACAATCCGATGGGGCGTCTTGTCGAAGACCTGATGCTTCAGGGCGGCGTCAACCTGGACCATGTGCTTTGGCGCGAGTATGACGGTATTGGAGCGGAGTCGAGGAACGGCGTTTACTTCATGGAGCGCGGATTCGGCGTGCGCAACGCAGTCGGTTCGATGGACCGCGGGCATACAGCGATCTCGCAGTTAAAACCCGGCGATGTGAACTGGGACGGGATTTTTTCGCAGGGAGTGCGTTGGTTTCATACGGGTGGGATTTTCTGTGCGCTGAGCGTAACGACGCCTGAAGTTGCGAAGGAGGCGATGCAGTCCGCGCGGCGTCACGGAGCCGTAATCAGCTACGACTGCAATTACCGACCTTCGTTATGGAAGGCCGTGGGTGGTCGAGCCCGTGCCGCTGAGGTGAATCGCGAACTGGCTCCCTACGTCGATGTGCTCTTTGGGCACGAGGGAGATCTTGCTCTGGAACTTGGGCCATACTCCTATGCTCCGCCGCAACATACGTTAGAAAGCTATCAGGATATGTGCGAACGGATTCTGAAGGCTCATCCGAACTTCAAAGCGATTGCGACGACGACACGCAGGCCGCACACGGCGAGCGTGAACGATTTTGGAGCCTTTGGTTACGCAGAAGGCAAGTCCTACGAAGCGCGCGAGATGCGCGATCTGGCGATCTTTGACCGGGTCGGTGGCGGCGATGGTTTCGCCAGCGGCGTGGTCTGCGGCCTGATGGAAGGGCGCGGCATGGAGTGGGCGCTGAACTGTGGCGTGGCGCACGGTGCTTTGACCATGACAACAGCAGGCGATAACTCGTTTGCGACTCGTACTGAGGTAGAGCGTGTGATGCAGGGCGGATCTGCCGGAGCGCAGCGATAATAGATCTTAGGAGATTGTGATGGCGATGCAGGCGAAGTGGACCAAGCGGACGATCCTGGACAAGATGCAGCAGGTTGGGTTGATGCCCGTAGTGCGGGCGAGTTCGCCTGCACAGGCTGTGCGGCTCGCTCGCGCGATTGCCGCGGGTGGAGTGACGGTATTGGAAGTGACGATGACGGTTCCCGGAGCCATTGAGGCTCTGCGCACGCTGGTGAAGGAGAATCCAGAGTTACTGATCGGTGCGGGTACGGTGCTCGATCCTGAGACGGCGCGGACGTGCATTCTGGAGGGCGCTCAGTTCATCGTGAGCCCCGGGACGAACGTGCGCACAATCGAGATGTGCAACCGGTACACCGTGCCGAGTCTGCCTGGCGCTCTTACACCGACGGAGGTGATCACGGCCTGGGAGGCGGGAGCGGATGTGGTGAAGATCTTCCCTGCCAGTGCGATGGGCGGAGCGAAGTACATCAAGAGTCTGAAGGCGCCGCTTCCGCAGATCGAGATGATTCCGACGGGTGGGGTTTCGCTTTCTTCGGCAAAGGAGTTTCTGGAGGTGGGGTCTTTTGCACTGGGTGTCGGGGCCGATTTGGCGGATACAAAGGCGATTGATGAGGGGCGTGATGCGGATGTGACGGCGACTGCGCGGAAGTATATGGAGATCATTGCGGAGTTTCGTGCGGGGTTGTAGCCGCGCTCGCTGCGCATGCGTTCGATAGAAGCAGATCCCTTCGCTGGCGCTATGGGATGACAAAGTAACGAGGTCACTCAAGCCGGAACGGTCACGGTCCAAAGCGCTGGCTGGCGGATGGGGTAGTTGCGGATGATCTCCGGGACGGTGGGATCAGGGTTCAGGCGTTTCCAGAGCGTGAGGTATTCCGGGCGTTGCAGGGCGCGTGCGGCGAAGATCAGGCTGGGTGAACGCACGGGGAGATCGCGAAAGTACTCGACGTCTGCCTTGTAGGGCCACTTCGCCTTGCTTTCGATATACGGATACATGAAGGCAATGGCGGAGCGCATGCCTCGGGCATCGGCGAGCTGGTAATCCCACAGTTTTTCGAAGGGCGTCGACAGGACCTCACAGGTCGTTGCCATAACGTCGAGATTGAAGAGCGAGTAGCTGTAGGGCTTGGTGCGTTCGAGCTCCAGGGGGAAGGCTCCGTCGAAGTTCATCTGACGGAGAAGTTTTTCGCGGAACTGGTGCCGGCAGAAAGCAGTGACGACGTCATTCTTCGTGAAGCGCGCGAACTCAGCAGCTTGCAGATTCCAGCAGGTGCCGTGGTTGTTCTTCTGGTCGCGTTCCAGCATGCCGTTCTTCGATTCCGTGAGCCAGGTGAGGTAATCGGCGAACCACTTTTTGAGAGCGGATTTATCGTCTGCGGTCATCAGTTCCGAAGTTATAAGAAAGCTGGCGGCGCGTACGACTTCTACTAGCTGAAGCGTGTCGATCACACCGATGCCTCTCCCGGTGCTGACGCCTTGAATTGCCTGTGCGTGTTCCAGGTTCGGATTCATGCGGGTTGCAGGTGTTATGAACCAGGCGCGAAGATGCGCCACAGCGTGTTTGCCGTATGCGTCGTTTTTCGTGAGATTCCAAGCAGCGACGAGCGCTGGAACGATGAGTGACAGACGGATCAGAGCGTCGCGGTGGTCGTTGAAGTTGTCCGGATTAGAGAAACCGTCCTTGCGAATGTAAGGTCCCGTTGGGTTCGCGGGATCAGGCCACCAGTAGTCTCCTTCGGAGAAGTAATCATGCTCGTCGCCCGTACTCCGCGCGGCTCGTTTGGCGGTCACGGTCACGGGCTGTTCGCTGAGGTACTTATCTGCGGCGGCAAGGATGCGCTTGCGGTCGAACTCAGCGACGTTGAGGTGCGTCGCGTCGTTTTGAGCGACGACCGCCGTGGGAACCAGCATGCAGGCCGAAGAACACAGAAGGAAATGGCGGCGAGTGAGCATGGCGAAAGGTTACAGGATGGGCGGTGTGGTGCGCGACTCCCAAAGGACGCTCAGGCCCGCGGGAGTCTCTTTGGCAACTCGTTCGACAAAGCGGACTCCTCGCACGGAGTTGCAGATGGCCACGGCCTCTGCGGATAAGAGATCGTCAAGCGTAAGAATGGATTCGCGCGTGTTCGGCCTGCGCTGAAGCAGGTGGGCTCGTTCAATACCGGGGAGAACACCGCTCTGCAGGGGCGGAGTGCGCCAAAGACCGTCGCGGAAGACGAAGAGGTTGTGAATCGCACCTTCGGCCAGTTCCCCCCGGGTATTAAGAAAGAGCGCATCGGCACAGCGGTGCGTCTGCGCGTGGACAAGTTCCTTGTCGTATAAGTGTCGATGCGTGGTCTTGTGGCGAAGGTAGAGATCCTGCGGGTTTGTTTGATGTTGTGACAGCAGGAGCGTGACGGCTTCGCGCGAAGGCGCTGCGATGGTCGAAGAACTTGTGGTGAGAGCCCCATCGCGAGATTGCAGGAGGCGAACCCGATGGCTGCCACTGCAACCGAAGGCATGCGACTCCTGGTATAAGGCTGTCTCCGCAGCAGAGCGGTCGAAAGGGAAATCGAAGTACTCAGCTGAGCTCTCCATGCGATTGAGGTGCTCGGGCAGAGAGACAAAGCCGTTGTTTTGCCATAGGATCGTCTCCAGAAGATCGAACGCGGGCGTCTTGCGAGAGAGGAAAGCTGTCTTTGTCAGACATTCATCGTACTCATCCGCAGGATCCGAGTCGTAGACGATGCCGGAGCCTACGCCCATCCGGGCTTGCCCGTTCTTCAACGTAATGGTGCGGATGGCGACACTGAATGTCGCATCGCCATTGGGAGCGAAGAAGCCGATGGCTCCCGTATACACACCGCGCGTTCTCTGTTCGAGTTGATGCAGAATCTGCATCGTGTGAATCTTCGGCGCGCCAACGATGGAGCCAGAGGGAAAGAGCGCGCGAAAAAGATCGGAGGTTCGCACGTCGTTGCGCAGCACTCCCTTTACGGTCGTAGTCATTTGAAAGAGAGTGGGAAACTTCTCCACGTGAAACAGATCTGTCGTCTGGACGGATCCTGGAATGCAGATGCGGCCAAGGTCGTTGCGCAGCAGATCCACGATCATCAGGTTTTCACTTCGATTTTTCTCGTCCGCTGAGAGCCAGGCTACCCGCTCGATGTCCTCGCGGTTATCCATGCCGCGCGGGGCTGTGCCCTTCATCGGCTTTGTGATGATATGAGTGCCTTTGCGGTGAAAGAAGAGTTCAGGGGAGGCCGAGAGGATGTGCTCGCCTTCATGATGGATGAGGGCTGCAAATTCTACAGGTTGTGCGCGGACGATGCTGTTGTAGAGCGCCAGGGGGCTAAGCGTCGTGGACCAGCGCGCGGACGTAGTGAGGTTGGCCTGATAGGTGTCGCCTGCTTCGATCAAGCGACGAATCTCTTTTACACGCTGCATGTATTCAGGTTTGGCAAGATCGAGATGAACGTCGGAGATCGCAGTGGACGTTTCGTCCATGTGAGACGTAGCCAATTGCTCGCTGTCATGATCGAAGGTCTGTGGCTCGCGATAGACGCCAAACCAAGCCAGTGAACCTGCAGAGGTTGCAAGTGAAGACAGCGTAGGCTCAAAAGCGTAGCCGGCCTCATAACTTAGATGGCCCGCGACGAAGAGACCTTCCGCGAGGGCTTGATCGATTTGAAGAAATAGCCCGGGGATCTCAGCGAGGGTCGTCGCGGTCAGGATGCGCTCCGGGTGCAGGAAGAGATAGCTCTTTGGGGAGTGTGAGGAGGGGCGGGCTGTCTCCAGCAGGACTGAATCGCGGGTTTCAGCCGCAAGGCGTCGGAACTCGTACGGAAGTGGCTTGAACGAAGACATCTCTCTCAAAGATTACTCGTTTTAATTGACAGCCGGACGAGGCATACTTAAGGTCAACTGGCGAATGCTTTTCGAGCAACTCGGAGGATAGATGGTAAAGATGCGTAAGTTTGCGGTGGCGGCTATGGTGTGCGCCTCCGTAGTGGTGGCACAGAGCCGCACAGCAGCACAGAAGGGCCTCGTCCTATCGCCTAAGGCGACCGATGTGCTCAAGACGCTGGATGCATTGTCGTCTTTGCCTGACGGCCCTTGGCGATATCACAGCGGGGACGTGCCGCATGGTGAAGCCGTGAATCTTGATGACTCGTCGTGGAAGAGTGTGACCAAAGAGGCCAAGGCCGACCGCGATGCGGGTTGGTTCCGCCGCGCGATTGAAGTGCCAAAAACTTTGGATGGATACGATCTCACAGGCGCTCGCATCTGGTTCCAGTTCCACGCTGGTGCCAATGGCCCCATGCCTCAGATCATCTACTTCAACGGGCGTCGTGTAGCCCTGGGCGATGATCTGGAAGCGATAGTGCTCTCCGAGAGCGCGAAGCCTGGCGACAAGATTGAAGTTGCAGTGAAGCTGCTTGCGACCATCGATGAGAAGACCTTCCGTGGAGCGACATTCAAGATTGAAAGCTCCAAGTCGCGGCCTAGCCCTTCGGATCTTCGTGTCGAAGGCATTACGGCGGCGACGCTGCTCCCTGTTCTTCCAGGATTCAAACCGGAGATGGAAGACAAGGTCGACTCCATCATCGCGTCGGTTGACATTGCAGGGTTGCACAAGGCGAATCAGGTTGCGTTCGATGCTTCTCTGAAGCGCGCGCACCGGGAACTTATGCAGTTTGAGCCGATGTTGAAGACGGCTGTGATCGATCTCGATGGCAACTCGCATATCGATGCGGCATGGCTGTGGCCCTGGACCGAGACAGTCGATGTGGTGAAACGCACCTGGGGTACAGCTCTGCAACTCATGAATGAGTATCCCGATTATAAGTTCACGCAGTCCGCTGCGCAGTACAACGTGTGGATGAAGGACAAGTATCCCGCGATGAATGAGGAGATCAAGAAGCGTGTCGCCGAGGGACGATGGGAGATTGTAGGCGGCATGTGGGTGGAGCCCGATCTCAATATGCCCGATGGTGAATCGCTGGTGCGCCAGCTATTGATCGGCAAGCGCTTCTTCAAGAAAGAGTATGGCGTAGATGTGCGGATCGGCTGGAATCCGGATTCCTTCGGCTACACCTGGCAACTGCCGCAGATTTACAAGAAGAGTGGTGTCGATTACTTCGTCACCCAGAAGATGCACTGGAACGATACGAACCAGCTTCCACTGCGCACGTTCTGGTGGGAATCGCCCGATGGCAGCAAGGTGCTGACGTACTTCCCGACGGATTACACGCATAGCGATTTAAATCCAAATCGCCTGGCAAAGGACTTTGTGGAATCAACACAGAGGCTGAATGGCTTTACCCATATGCTGGATCTTTACGGTGTAGGCGATCATGGTGGTGGACCCACGCGCGATGTTTTGGACGAGGGTCTGCGCTGGATGAAGCCTGACACCGTCGCACCCACGCTGCGCTTCAGTACTGCGCAGAGCTACTTTACGAGTGTCGAAAAGACCCTGGAGGTCGACTCACCGCAGTGGAACTATGACAGCCTGGCCAAAGGCTTTACCGCTCCACCCAAGGGGAGCGAGGGCAAGCTGCGCATTCCAACCTGGAAAGATGAACTGTACCTCGAATACCATCGCGGCGTTTACACGACGCAGGCTGGACACAAAGCCTACATGCGCGAGAGCGAAGAAGCTCTGCTCAACTCGGAGAAGTATGCTTCGCTCGCATGGCTGAAGGGCGTCACGTATCCCACTTCGGATTTTGAAGATTCCTGGAAGAAAGTGACCTTCAACCAGTTCCACGATCTCGGTGCGGGTTCTGGCATTGGGGTGATTTATAAAGAAGCTGCTGAAGATTACAAACATGTCTTTCAGCAGGCGCGGGATGCCGATATGGCATCTCTGCCTGCTTTGCTGGCGACGGTAGATACACAGGCGGGCAAGGGTGTTCCAGTGGCTATCTTCAATCCTCTGGCCTGGGAACGTTCTGAGGCTGTCGTCACGGTGGAAGTCCAAATGCCTGAGGCGACCCCGGAGGGTGTGCACGTAGTGGACCCGAAGGGCAAGGTACTTCTGTCGCAAGTGCTCTCCAGCAACAACAAGACCAACACTTACAAGCTTCTGGTGAAGACCAGCAGCGTACCCTCCCTAGGTTACACCGTGCTACACGTCCTGCCTGGGCAGAAGTCTGCTTCGACCGACATCAAGGCTGATGGGCTGACGCTCGAGAACTCCCATGTGAAGCTGGTAGTGGACGCCAAGTCGGGCTGTATCACCAGCCTCGTTGAGAAGAAGACTGGCTTTGAAACGATTGCGGCGGGTGGTTGCGGCAACCAGCTGCAAACCTTCAAGGACACACCGAAGCAGTATGACGCATGGAATATCGATCCCGGCACCTTCGATCACTTCACACCGATGGAGAGTGTTGAGTCCGTACAGCTGCTCGACAAGGGACCTCTCCGCGCTACGATTCGTGTGGCACGCACCTGGCAGAAGTCGCACTTCGTTCAGGACATCTCGCTCGATGCTGAAGCCGATGTTGCCCGGATACAGAACGAGTTCGATTGGCACGAAGAGCACGTTCTACTCAAGGCTTCGTTTCCGGCGGCTGCGACCAGCGCGAAGGCGACGTACGAGATTCCTTACGGAACGATCGAGCGTCCAACGGAACGTACGAACAGCTTTCAACAGGCCGAGTTCGAGGTTCCGGCAATGCGCTGGGCAGAGCTTGGAGACGGAAAGCACGGCATCAGCCTTTTGAACCAGACGAAGTTTGGCTATGACGCTGTGGGCAATCTTCTGCGCCTTACCTTGCTTCGTTCCTCTACCTGGCCCGATCCGGTTGCAGATCTAGGCCACCAGAGCTTCCAGTATGCGGTCTATCCGCATGCAGGGGACTGGAAGCAGGCGGGAAGCATGCAGCGTGGATGGGAGTACAACTACCCTCTGCGTGCGATGCAGGTAGCTCCACATGCCGGTGCTGACGCAGCCACGAAGGGCTTTGCCTCAGTCAACGCGAGCAACGTCGTCATCACAGCGATCAAGAAAGCGGAGGACCGGGATGCTCTGGTTGTTCGTATGTTCGAGTTTGAAGGCAAAGACGGCGAGGCAAAGGTAACTCTGCCCGCTGGTGCAACGTACGCGGTGGCCAGCGATCTGATGGAGAATCCTGACGCAGCGCATCTCGCGGTAAGCGATGGTGCGGTGACGGTTCATGTTCATCCGTATGAGATCGTCACGCTGCAGGCGATGTACTCTCCGCAGTAAGAGGACAAAATAAGATGCCCGGCGCTCGTATGAGCGCCGGGCATCTTTCATTGCAGCGCCTATTTGATCTTCAGCAGAACCACACCGTGCTTGGGAACCGTCATGCGGTCCGTATCATGGATGACGCCAAGGTCCTTCGCCTGCCAGACATTGCGTGCGTGGACCGAGTTGCCGAGGCCAATCTCTTTCAGATGAAGAGTCATGCCGCGCATCTCCGCGGTATCTTCACCGAAGTTGAAGATCGCCAGCGCGTGCGAGCCATCTGCCAGTGGACGTGCCCAGATCTGCAGAGGACCTTCACCCCACACGCGGTCACCCTGCTTTCCAAGCGGATCCTGATCGATGGCGATGACCTCGCGATTCATGAGGATCGCCTTTACGTCGGGAGACATAGCCGTGAGGTTGTTGCCTGCCAGGAGCGGAGCGGCGAGGATTGCCCACATCGTCATATGGGTGAGGTTCTCGTCGTGCGTGAGCTTCCCGTTCCCGACTTCCAACATATCCGGATCGTTCCAATGACCTGGCCCGGCGTACTTGGCGAGTCCGGCTTGCGTGAGAGCGATGTAGGACATCTGCTGATAGTGAGCATTGATGTCGTCCGTCGTGCGCCATAGATTCGCTCCTACTTCAGGGCCCCACTCCCAGACAGAGTCGAAGCCATACTGACAGAGAGAATAGATCATTGGGCGACCGGTCTTCAGAATGGCCTGATGCATTTTCTCGTAAGCATCCCGCATCATTTTGTTCTGTTTGACGCGATCGTTCGGAGCTTCCTGCTGCATGTTGTCGCGGAAGGAGCAGAGATCGTACTTGAGGTAGTCGATTCCCCAGTCGGCGTAGAGCTTCGCGTCCTGTTCTTCATGCTGATAAGACCCTGCGAAGTGAGCGCAGGTCTCGCGCCCGGGAGAGGAGTAGATGCCAAGCTTGAGGCCTTTGGAGTGAACGTAATCAGCAAGGGCCTTCATGTCGGGGAACTTTTCGTTGGTGTGCAGAATACCCTGTGCGTCCCTCTTTCCTTCCCACGTGTCATCGATGTTGACGTAGATGTATCCGGCGTCACGCATTCCTGTGGAGACAAGAAGGTCCGCAGTGTCGCGGATATCCTTATCCGTAACCCGTCCGGCGAAGAAGTTCCAACTGTTCCATCCCATGGGGGGCGTTGCGGCCAATGCATTTTTCGATTGCGCCAGCAGAGGAGAAGCCATTAAAGAGAGACAAAGGGCAGAGCGAAATAAGAGACGCATGAGCGAGTAAAACCTCCTTTGGATGCAGAACTATGAAACGCGTAGAAGGAGGGAGTGTCAAATTAGACCACTTAGTTTTGTCGGGTCGCTTATGAAGCGGCCGCTACTTCGTAAAGAACCGGTAGTTGATAGTCCAAGTCTGGGTTGCACCGGGCGCGACGTGGATCTTGATATACGCTTCGGGGCAGACGGTCCGTGGAGTCGACCAGAAGTACGAGAGATTGATGGGCGAATCCGACGTTTGCTGCACGCCGATGCCGAGGTCTTTGTCTTCGAAGGTAAAGTCGTAGTCGGAGACTTTAGTGGAGTATCCAGTGAGATAGCCCTGCACGCCGCGGCGTTCAAGCGGTGCGATGAACTTAATCGCGTTGTCTTCGATGACGGCTTTGGTGGGATCGACGGGGCTATCGAGGACTGGAGTAAAAGGGAAGCGGACCTGCATGCTCGGCCCGGTCTGCTTATGATCCAGCATGAAGAAGTCGTGGTCGTAGACCTGTGTATCGATCAGTTTGGTTCCGACGTTCTTGAGTCGGTGTTCCAGGCGGAGAACGTTGCCGTGTTTATCGAGCGTGAGCACCTTCTCGTAGATATAAGAGACTCCGATGGACGAGTGCAGCTCCTGCTGGAAGGTGACTGAGTTTTTGCGAACCTTTGTTTTCCACTTGCCCGTGTCCATGATGGGATAGGCGTTGCCAAATTTGTATGGTCTGTCGTCGACCCTTTTGAGGACACCAACACCGATCTTCACAAACATGCCACCAGGAGCCGCGTCGTCGTATCCGATTTCACTCGTCGGATGACGGAACTCTTCGACTGGGCCGGTGATGGCGTCGTTGCCCGTGGGGTCGTACTTGCTGAACCACTCGCCGAAGAAGGTGTGACCGTTCAGGGAGAGGCAACCCACAACGCCACTCCAATCGAAGCGAGGGCCACGGTAGTATCCGGTTTTCTTGTCGGGGAGAAAAACGACAGCATTAATTGCACCGTTGCTCAGGTGTGCCATCGGGTGGTCTGAATGTGGCAGATCGGTGCAGGTCGAGGATGCCTGTACGGTGGGAGATGCAGCAGGCGTCGCCTGCGCGCGTGATGTATGGCTTAAGAGCGCCAACGCTGGGAGTAGTGCAAGACGTGCAAAGGAATTGCGAGCAGGGGACATGCTTTGCTCCTTGGTGTGCCGAAGTTAAGCGTCGAAGCAGGAATAGGAACTCAAAGAATGACCAGGCTCCGCGCTGACGGGAGAGTGGCAACTTCAGTGAGTTGGCCGATCGCTCCCGTTGCTATGGAAAATTCACCTCGCACGATACGGCCGCTGTGCTCGTCTACTGCAAGGAGCGTACGGCCCTGACCGTCAAAGGCAATCTGTGTAGCGTTTGCTAGCAGTGTCTCTACTGGGTGTATGCGTCCTGTCAGACGGTCGATCTTCCAGGCGGTTATTGTTGCGCCATTTGCCGTAAGAAGAAATCGGCCGGAAGGATGCATTGCGATGGTGTTTGCGTCATTGGTCGCGATGCGCTGATGCGAGGCCTGGGTCTGCCCCCTGGAGATGTCGATCCGGTGCACCGAGACGGAACCGTCCACGGAGTTGAGCGCATAGATGAAGCGGGAGTTCGCATGGCTGACCATCTGCGAAGGCCCAGAGCCATTGTGAACGCGGCGGCGGTGAAGCGGTGTAAGAGATCCAGCCTCGAGATGGAAGGTGCTCAGAGATTCGTTGCCGGTGTCTGCTGCGAGAAGCGTCCGCCCATTGGAATGAAGCACGAGGCTGCTCGGAGCTGAAGTTTTGCTCCCATCAGCTTCTGTAGAGAACCCGACTTCCTTGAACAGCCCTGACACAGGCAGCGGAAGGCCGTTGTCCTCCAGGGGAAGCACGTTGTAGGAGCCCCCACCGGCTACGGCCACAATGAGATGGGATCCGTTCGGTGTTACCAGGGCGTGAGAGGGATGGATGGCAGAGAGTGCCAGCGGTTGCGTCCGCCGCAGTGTGAGTCGACCATTTTCCGCGTCGACGGAGTAAGCACTTACTGAGCCGCGAGGAAGGTTCTCCCATTCACTGACAGCATGAATCGCGTAGAGCGTCGATTTGGAGGGGTGAAGCTCGAGATGAACAGGTGAGGCGGCGGCCATAGTTTGAACGATGCGAGAGTCGCTCTTAGAAAGATCCAGAACATGGATCGCACCAGTCTCGCCATCGCCTGAACCGATGTAAGCAAAACGTCCTGCGCGAGAGCGCCGCGTAAGGGATGCGCTGGCTTTGCCTGCGGAACTGAGCGCTGCTGCGGCCGCAAGAGAGGCGGAGAATGTCCGGCGGGTCATGGGAAACGTCTTCGCTTGCAAGCTGCTCTCGCTCATTTTTCCTCCGCTACTTCCGCGCTACGCCTTGGGCCGAATCGACATGGCATTATGAAAGATATTGTTCGGATCGTATTTTTTCTTTACACCCTGTAGAAAGGGAAAAAGACCTTCGGTACCGTAGTAAAGCTCGCCCCAGAAGGGGTACCTCACCATGTCTACGTCGGGATAGTTGATGTAACAGCCTTCGTAGAATTCGTTGTGGAATGGCGTCCCGGCGTGTTCTGCATTGACGTTGGCAGAATAGATGTCGGTATACATCTCGTCGAAGAACTTGATGCGTGCTTCGTCTTCCGCAGGGTCCTGCCAATACTGTTGGAACTGCAGTTTCATCACAGAGGCACGCTGAGGCATGGCGGTTTCGTTGGCCAGATGGGGCTTATTGGTTGCGCCGCCGTAAGAGTCGACCGCGATGATGCCGCCTACGGGTACTCCAGAGATCTCGCGCGTCAGATGTTTGTAGATCCTGCGAGCTTCCTCAGTGGTGAAATTCTTCTTCATGTAGCAGGACTTGTATTTGCCGCGTGTGTTTCCGTTGCCGCCACCAGCGCCTTGTCCGCCCGTTGTAGCGTCGAGCCATGAGCGTGTGGAGAAGGCATGCTTTCCTGCAACGCAGGGAGCCATCTGCTGGCGATCTCCGCGACGGGGCGCCTGATGCGACGTGGTGGCGGGGTTCGGGTCGGAGTGTGCGTCTCCGCACTTGAGGAAGAGGTCGAGAAACTCCGTGGGAATGCTGAGATCCGGCTCACCGTTCATGCCGTGCATGGACGCCGAGATGCCGATGCCGCCGCGCGAACCCTCCGGTCCACGGCGATTGAGACCCATGAACGTGAACATAGGCCACGTGTCCGGATCCTTGCCGCGCTTTTCAAAGTAGCCGCCGTAGGTCTGCACGATGTGGATGAACTTCTCTTCCGTCATCGTCTCCCACGGAAAGTTCACGCCCGCGTTGCTCATGTACTGCGGCGCGGCAGGAAGGCTATCGAAGTAAAAGGCGGTGATCACACCGAAGTTGGAACCCTGTCCGCCGAGGCAGGCGCGAAACAGATCCGCGTCGTGATGTTTATCGACGTGGCGCCTGGCCACTTTCCCGTTCGCCTCCACGGTGCAGATGTCGATGGCCGTTACATAGTCGCAGCTGAGACCCTGGAGGCGCGCCAGCACGCCGTAGCCGCCTCCACTGATGTGCCCGCCTGCGGCCACGGTATAGCAGCTTCCACCGGGAATCGTTACGTTGGCCTTCTTGTACAACTCTGTGTATACAGAGCCCAGCATGCCGCCAGCGCCGACTTTATAGGGCCCTTTACCGCCCGGGCCAGTCTCCGTGTCGTTGAGCATGCTGACATCGATGATGGCTCCGCCGGGATTGTTGACAACGAAATCCTCATAGCAATGGCCACCGGAGCGGACGGTAGGACGCATACCGGCGCCCACGATGCGTTGGAGAGCTTCTGCAACGTCCTCTGCGTTCTGGCACACCTCAATCCGCGCGACAGCATCGGAATCCTTCGCAGGGAAGCGCGCATTCCTGCCGCGGCGAAGAAGATCATAGCGTGGGTCTTTTGCTGTAACCGTCGAGGACATATTGCTCCGGTTTTATCTCTTGGAAAAGGGGTCCCTTCGGCGGGTCGGGTCTCGCTTCCGCCGAAGTCTAGCCTGTCAAATGGCTGTATAGCGACCATCATCGCTATACAGCAAAACGCTGTCAATCAGACAAATGCCCTGTCCTCCAAAGGATAAGGCGTCGTGTTTCTAGGCAAAGACGATGCACATCGGCTTACTCTTCATGGGATACGTATGGACGGGTGCCGAAAGTTCCCCGGTTGTACGATTTCGTTCATGAATCACGATCGTGCCGCTGTCCTGGTCGGAGATGAGGAGCCACCGATTCGTTGGGTCAAGCGCAATATGGCGGGGGTTCTTTCCGCCATTGACGGCATTCTGCTTCAGTTTCAGCATGCCGGTCTTACGGTCGCGGTCGAAAACCGCGATGGTATCGTCCGCAACGCGGTTACCGACGTAGACGAATTTGCCATCTCGCGAAACCGTGATCTCACCCGCAAATGCCGTGTTTGGGGGAAAGCCGGCAGGGAGGGTAGAGACGAATCCTTTGGACTTCAGCGCTCCGATGCTTGCGTCCCAGGTCAGGATGTCGACCGTGGAATCCAGCTCATTTACGCTATAGAGGAACTTTGCATCCGGGCTGAAGGCGGTGTGGCGGGGACCCGTGCCTGGTCGGCCAATCCACGTGGGTGGTTCTGTCGGAGTCAGCTCGGCCGTAGCGGGATTGACGCGGTAGGTGTGGATGCAGTCGAGGCCGAGATCGTTCACCAGGAGGTAGCGTCCATCTGGCGACGGCATGACGCAGTGCGCGAACGAGTGCATCTGGCGCTCTTTATTGGGCCCGCTGCCTTCGTACTGGAAGTGCGAGACCGCAGGAGAAAGAGACCCATCCGGTCTTACGTGAAAGGAACTTGCGCTTCCGCCACCATAGTTCGCCACAAAGACGCTGTTTCCATCCGGCGTGACGGAGATGTGCGTGGGTCCGTTGCCTTCGGTATCGACCTGGTTCAGCAGCTTCAAAGTCTTCGCGCCGGCTACCGACGTGAAGGCACTGACGCCCTTGATGCCGCCGCGTCCGCCTTCGTTCACGGCATAGACGAAGTCTTGTGCGCCACGTTTGTGGAGCGCCAGAAACGTCGGGCTACCGACCTCTGCCGCCAGCGTGATCTCACCGAGCTCACCTGTGGCCACGTTCCAGTCCGCGGAGAAAATTCCGGTTCCGGCACCGTGTCCGTTCGTGCCGATCAGAATGCGCGTTGGCTTGGACGGTGCGGCGGGTTTTTTCGCCAGGGCTGCTTTGGCGACAAAGGGTGCGACGGAGAGAGAGCGAAGGAAGGTGCGTCGGGGAATCATCAGAAGGCCTTTCAAAGCGCAGAAGATGCGCGGAAGATGGACGATGCGCCGCTTTCGGGGCACCTGCCGTTTCGTCACCCACTCTACAACATAGGCGAGTTGTAATGTTCTGTTCTACTTCAGAGGCAAAGGCAGAATCAGGCCGCCCTCGCTGGTAAGACGGTTCTGGCCACGTGTTAGACGCAGGGTGGATGCTTCACCGAAGGTTCGATCAAACACTTCGCGATAGTTCCCCACGGAACGAAGTACGGCAGCGGCCCAATCCTCGGGCAGACCGAGGGGCATTCCTACCGCGTGGGTAGTGCCGAGAAGATGACGTACCTCAGGGTCAGTGGACTTGATAGAGACACCGATATTCGCACTGGTCACACCAAGAGCTTCTCCTTGAAAGAGAACCTGCGCCGTCCAGTCCACGATGCGGCCCCACTGAGTGTCGCTGCTCCGGTAGGCAAGCGCCAGTGGATCGGATGCAATCACCTCCGGCAGGAGAATGTGATCCGAGACTTGCGTTTCGAAGGATGCCCTCGTCTGTGCAAGACGGGTCAGGTCTCCCGCTATCGCAGCGCAGTTCTTTGTGATGTAGGCGGCTTCCATCTCGCCCTCTTCCTGGAAGGGAAATGGAAGGAGATCGAGATGCTGCTTTGCAAACCAGGCCTGCAACGCGGTCTCCACCGTCGTTTCGGCCAGAAAGCAAACTTTGCGGTGGGTGAGATCTGCTGCGTGTCCCACCCCATTGTTGCGCAGTGCGAGAAAGCCAACACCGTCGTAGAAGACGGGAGCGCTCTCGCCCAGGCGCGCATCTGCTGTGTGCGTGAAGTCGGCACTCAAGGTTGCGATGAGATCGACCTTGCCTGTAACCAGCGCATCGACCCCGCTCTTGTCATCGAGGAAGGTGATGATCTTGGTCTGCGCCTTTTCACCCAGTGCAGCGACAGCCACTGCTTTGCACAGATCGAGATCGAATCCGCCACGGCTTCCGTGGTCGTCTTCGGTGTTGTACTCCGCATCTTCCGCGATCACGCCACAGGTTAGAACCCCCGCGCTGCGTACCTTCTGGAGCGTCTGCTGCGCGCCGAGTGTGAACGAACCGAAAAGAGCGAAAAGAGCGAGAGAGGCAACACGCATTATGGGATCCAGTTTCCGGAGGTTGGAATCCCTGGAGAAGTATCGGGGCGCGGGTTGAAGTCGACAGGAACCGGATTCGGCTTGCCGAAGTCCGTCGGTCGGATACCAAGAGCCTTGCACCCTTCGCCCTTCATGTGCGGAAAGGCATCGATCTCCGCACCCGGAATGATGGCGTACTCCGCAGGCAGAGGCTTACGCTTGCCCATGAGGCGAAGGGTATCGAAGCCAGAGAGCATATCGCCGACGCCCGGAACCTTGTCATCGGCCGGGCCCAGATTGTTCTGCCCGAATTTTTCCTTGCCGATCTGGCGGCCTCGCTCTTCATCGGGAAGATCGGCCAGCGGGATCAGGCCAAACAGTTCATCCACCATCCTGATGATCGAGCTATGCTCCGCGGGCTGGTGCGAGATGCCATGCGCCACGCCATAAGGTGAGATGAGAATAGAAGGTATGCGTGGTCCCTGATCGAGGGGAAGCCCTGCCGCATCATGCGAGCGAACCTTGGGCCGTGTGTGGTCATAGAGCCCGTCAGATTCGTCGTACGCAATCAAAATGACGGAGTCCTTCCAGTACGGACTGCGTGCGATCGCGTTAATTTCTTCAGCCAGAAGCGACTCCGAGATCTGGGAGTCGGAGTATCCCGGATGATCATCATTACCGCTGAAGACACCCGCGAGCCGGGGATTGGGGTCCATCGGATGCGTGCCCTTCAGATTGCCGTAACCGCCGCGCACGTAAAAGACGCCGCTCTCTGGCAATCGCTGGTTCTTCACATCGTCGAAGAACTCTGCCAATCCATGCAGATGTTTTGTCACGTCCGGATTGTTTGCAATATAGCCAAAGTAGGCCGGGCCGTTGTGATGGATGACATAGCCTTTGTGCGACGCCACTTCATTGACATCCGTAGGCTCATGGTCGTAGCCCTGCTGATACCAGCCCCATTTCACAGCAGCTACGCCGTGGCCCGCGATCTTGGCGATATCTTCTTTTACGTCAGGAAGGTCGAGCGCAGGGTCGCGATCCTTTGAAGTGGTCGCTTCGATCTCGTCTCCCATGAACGACAGCGGAAGCGTGGCGAAGGTCAGGTTCGGCAGGGGCCGCTTTGCGGGCTTCGCCTGGGGCATGCGATGGTCGAGATCCAGCATGGACCCCCAGTAAGGCAGGGCATTGGCCACCATGGGGAGAGCGCTCCCGTCCTTCGGTTCGGCCAGTTCAGGATGCAGCATCCACTGCGTCTCTCCCGACTGTCCAGCGATCATGGCCACCGCGTTTGGTCCGGAGGGTCCGATGACCGTGTCAAAGAACTGATCGAAGAGGGTAAAGCGGTTGGCATAGTTCCAGAGGAAAGGAACGGTATCGCAGTCCACGTGCGACATCACGAGCTCACCGAACTGCTTCCGCTCCAGCGAAGGAAACTTTGAAGGCTTACCATCGGTAAGGGTGATGCCTTCCTCGGTCACGGCATATCGATCGTTGCGCGCCACCAGATTGGCATCCAGGTTGAGTTTTTTTGCAATGCCGACGTGGCTATGGTTTACCGAAGCGATGTCAGCGGGATAGAGCGGAACCGTCTTACCGTTGACGTCCTGTACGGTCGTCGGTATGCGAAAAGCACTAACGCTCCCAATCGTTCCATCGACATTGACGATGGGTTGGGTGAAGCCGGGTGTCTGGTCTGCTGGATGCGAAAAGAGCCCCTCCGCCCCAGGATAGGTGCCGAAGTAGAAGTCGAAGGCGCGATTCTCCTGGAAGAGGATGAAGACGTGTTTCACCTTACTTCGTACGAGCTTCAGCTTTGCATCTTGCGAGATCTCCGGCTGACGGGCGGGATCGATAAGGTACGGCTTCAACTGTTTGTTGGAGGCTGGAGCAAGTTCTACTTCACGCACCTGAGAAAATGCGGAGACCGAGCAAACGAAAAGAGGCACAGAAAGGATTTTGAAGAACCGAGGGATCGCCCGGGTCGAAACGCGCATTACCATCTCCTGAGTTGAAGCACCGGACAAGCCGACACTCATAAGAGTGCCAGAAAACCGATGCCCTCGAGATGACAATCGCATCAAATCTTTATCGAAGGCAAGCTGCTTCGATCAAGCTATAGCAACGCGGGATAAAGATTTTTCCAAAAGGTGCAGTGGTGCTCTGTATTGGCGTCGAAGTAGCCAAGCTCTCCCTGCTGAAATCTCATGATGTGCGAAGGCGATTCGAAAGGCGTCCATGCCGGGATCTCCTTCGCTTGCGGAACGCCGGTCCAGGCAAAGCGTGACCATGCCGTCAGCATGACATCGGATAGTTTCTGGGCTCCGGGCGTCAGGTTCGGCCCATCCATCTTTGTGGTGTTGGAGAAGTTTGGAAACTGGTACGGAAGTTCAGAGGAGTGAACCGCGCCCATCTCAAATCCCGGGTCAGCCGTAACTGGCGGAGGGTTGGGATCGGCAAACTCGAACTCATAAACCTTGATGTATTTGGAGGCGAGCTTCGCTGCTTTCAGATACAGGCAGTTATTCAGACCATTTACCGGTGTGAAGTCGGACATGATAGAACCGAACGCAGATGGCGCGGACGAGAAGTGACTGAGAGGATATTCGGACAGCACTTGTGGCGTCTTGTCACCATAGACTGTTCGGATGGTTTCGGCGTAGTTCTCCGGAGTTACGTGCTTGCCTGCCTGGGCCTCATACGCTACATAGAGCCGAAGTTCGACCTTGTCGCCTCCGTTCATGAGAGGCACGTGGATGAACTTGCCTGTAGACATTGCTTCAGCGCCTTGTAGCGGAACCGCTGCGGTTCCCACGCTCGGCGCAAAGGTCATGATGTCGGATCCAGCGACCTTCGACCCGGCCTCCAGAAGTTCTTTGACTGGCTTGCTCTTCATGCACGACAACACGTTCGCGGAATCTGCACAGCCTACGGCTGCTGCTACCTTTTCGCCGACCACGTTGCTCTCGGAGATGGTGCGCAGGTGCATCGCGCAACCCGCGCTCTGGATGATGGCCTTGTGAAAGAGTCCCTTGGCGGCCTCGGGAGCGAGCATTTGAAAGCAGGTGGAGGCGGCTCCGGCAGATTCGCCCGCAAGCGTGACGTTATTCTCATCTCCACCAAAGACCGCAATGTTGCGTTTCACCCAGCGGAGAGCCTCGCGTTGATCCGCCTGACCGAATTCGCCGTTGGCGTTGGCGTCGAATGCGGGGTGCGCCATGAAGCCAAAGACGCCAAGGCGGTAGTTGATGCTGACCAGAACGACGCTGCCCAGCTTGGCCCAATGGGTCAGATCGTAAAGTGAGCTGGAGCCACCAACGAATGCGCCCCCGTAAACCCAGACGATGACCGGCAGCTTCTTGCCGGGTGGAATCTGCATGTACGGCACCGTGACATTCAAGGAGAGGCAATCTTCGTTATAGCCTGCTTCGGTGAGACCGTACCGCGCTACCTGTGGGCAGCCGGGGCCGAAGTGGCTGGCGTCAAGAACGCCGTTCCACGCCGCATGCGGCACGGGGAGCTTCCAACGCAACTCGCCGGAAGGAGATGCGGCATACGGTATGCCCCTGAACTGAAGGACGTCCTGGACGATGGTTCCGCGGATAGCGCCCCTGTCGG
>Ga0247762_1000069_pt1 | contig 47413 bp, 49 predicted proteins | sample UWRJL081202R4_FD_181016 | JGI IMG/M metagenome (GOLD analysis project Ga0247762, IMG submission 181016) | Plant litter microbial communities from Arlington Agricultural Research Station in Wisconsin, United States - UWRJ-L081-202R-4 | ecosystem: Environmental > Terrestrial > Plant litter >...
CCCGGAAGTTCCCGGGGCGCTCCTAAACCCTTCGGCGGGGCCTGTCGATTGCTATGTGGCCCGCTGAGGCGAGACCGCTAGATTCTGCCTAACAGGACGAGGATCAGCAGGATTACGACGACGAGGCCGAGACCGCCGCCACCGTAGTAGCCGGTGCCGTAGAATGGGCCGCCACCGAGCCCGGAAAAGCCGCCGAGCAGGATGATGATCAGAATGACAAGAAGGATGGTGCCTAACGACATTTTGTAGCCTCCGTCTCCACCACCGGTAAGAGAAAACCCGGAGGCGAGGCGCGCTCCGGGTTTTGCGTCGGCGGCCTGGGGGGAAAGGCGCTGCTCGACAGGCATTTAATGCGCGGCACGAGCGGAGGTTCCGGATCACACCGGATTTATTTGTCCGTGAACGACGTGTAGCGCAAAGGAACCCGGTGTTAGAACCGGCGTTTACTTGCCATGCGAGTTCTCGAATATTGCCATGCCAGTGCGGTCGAAGCGGTCAACAAGGCCAACGATCCCACGCTTCCAAACGAAGCCCGTGTTGAATGGGCGCGTATTGCCAAGGTCTGGCAGGACGTCGCGCAGCATTACGATCTGATCGAAGATCACGGTGCCGTTGTTGCGATTAACGAGCGTGGCCCCAGCCCAAGCGATACGGTGCACTGAGCGCGCCGCTGCCGCAAAGCGGCACTTCCACATCCTGACGTAGCGGAAAGTCATCAATCCTTCGCGCTCGCGCGCAAGACGGCTATAGCTGTTCGCTCCCGGAGTGATCGCAATGGCTGCGCGCGTCTTTTATGGCTGGTGGATCGTCGCGGCCTGTCTTGTTATCGCCGTCCTCAGTTGGGGCCTCGGAATTTTCGGCGTCGGTGTTTCGATCTACGCGATTACGCAGACGAGAGGCATTTCCGTCGGCGCTGTTTCGACGGCGTTCACGGTTTCAGCAATCCTTTCGGCAATCGCGACGTTCTTCGTCGGTCCTTTGATCGATCGTTATGGCCCACGCGTGGTGATGGCGTTTGGCGCGATTACGATGGCGGCGGGTCTCGCTTTAATTGGACAAGTGCAGACGCTCGCGCACGCGTATGGCGCTTTCATTCTTTCTGGCCTCGGCAACGCCTGTCTTTCAGTAACTGCGATTACTGCGGCGATCTCGCCTTGGTTCGAGAAGCATCAGGGACGCGCGATGTCTTCGGCGATGTTAGGTGCGTCCGTAGGCGGCATGAGTTCGACGCCAATCCTTATCCTCGGTGTCGAAAAGATCGGCTTTCCTGCGACCATGCTTTGGGGTGCCGGCCTGATGCTCGCGATTGTATTGCCGCTCGCGCTGTTTGTTATGAAGAAAAGCCCGTCCGAACTCGGACTCTATCCGGATGGCGAACCACCCCGTGCAAAGAGCGAACAGGCACAGCCGCGCTCGTTCAGCCGTGCCGAAGCGATAAAGACCGCTGCTTTCATCTCGCTCGTTGTTGCATTTTCGCTCGGCCTGGGCGTGCAGGTCGGCTTTCTTACGCACCACGTCACGCTCTCTGTGCCTTTGCTTGGCGCAAGCGGCGCGGCGTTCATCGTTTCGATCACTGCGGTTGCTGCGTTTCTCGGCCGGGTCGCGCTCGCTCGATGGGCCGATCAGGTGGACCTGCGCGTGACTTCCGCCATCGTACTTTGTATCGCTGCGGTTTCGCTGGAAGCGATCGCGGCCCTGCCGCTGGTTTGGGTGTTGATCGGTGCAAGCGTCGTTTACGGTTTGACGACGGGAAACGTGACGTCGTTATCGCCGATTATCGTGCGGCGCGAATTTGGAGCGGTCGCCTTCGGCGCGATCAACGGCGCGGCCTGGATGGTGATCGGTATTGCCTGCGCTTTGGGGCCGGTGCTCTTCGGTTGGCTCTATGATTGGTTCGGCGGCTACACGGTTGCGCTGCACATCGCCGCTGCCCTCGATCTCGTCGCCGCAGCAATTGTGTACGCCGGACGACCGAAACAAGCGCTCTCATAAGTATAATAACGGGTGTGTTTACGCGTCATTTTACGGACGCAATTTTTCCATTCGCTATGCTTTCGCAACTCGGGAATCGTTTCCGGGAGCGATGGAGGAATACCCCAATGCGTACGATCATCTTGGCGCTGGCGCTGACCTTTGCGGCGACCGCCGCTAACGCGCAGGCGACTTGCAACGCCGAAGCGAAAACGAAAAACCTCAACGGCGCGGCAAAGACCAGCTTCCTGAAGAAGTGCGAAACCGACGCCAAGGCGTCTTGCGACAAGAAGGCTGTCGACCAGAAGCTTTCGGGCGCAGCGAAGACGAGCTTCACGAACAAATGCGTGAAAGACTCCGTCTAACGGACTTTCTTTTCTATGAAGATGCGCCGGGTGGAAACGCCCGGCGCTTTTTCTTTTACGAGACGCGGACCATGCGCTTGCCGCGGTTGTCGCCGTTGAGCAAGCCGATCAGCGCCTTCGGTGTGTTCTCAAGACCTTCGAGAATGTCTTCTTGTACTTTCAGTTTTCCGGCGGCGACCCAGCCTTGCAGTTCGCCGACCGCTTTCATCGCCTGATCGTAGTAGTCCATGACGATGAAGCCCTGTACGCGCAGACGCTTCACGACGATGAGGCCGGGAATGCCGCGCGGACCGGCGGCAGGTGCGGCACCGTCATATGCCGAGATAGCGCCGCAGCAAGCGATACGGCCGTGCAATTTCATCTGCGAGAGGCAAGCCTCGAAAATGTCGCCGCCAACGTTGTCGAAATAGACGTCGATGCCGTCCGGGCAGGCGGCCTTGAGCGAATTGAATACGGGCCCTGACTTGTAATCGACTGCTTCGTCGAAACCGAGTTCGGATTTCAGCCAGTCGCACTTCTCTTTGCCGCCGGCGATGCCGACGACGCGGCAGCCCTTGATCTTTGCGATCTGCCCAACGAGCGAGCCGACCGAACCGGCGGCTGCGGACACGACGACCGTTTCGCCTGCTTTCGGCTGACCGACGTCGAGCAAACCGAAATAGGCGGTGAGACCGGCAACACCATAGACGCTGAGCAGGTTCGACATCGGCTTGATGTTCGGAACCTTGAGCAGCTTGCGTCCTGCGAGGGTGGCGTATTCCTGCCAACCGGTATCGGCGAACACGAGATCGCCGGCTTTAAACTTTTCGTCTTTGCTTTCGACGACTTCCGCGATTGCGCCGCCCGCCATTACCGAGCCGGCTCCGACCGCTTCGCGATAGGTGGCACCCTGCATCCACGCGCGGTTCGCGGCATCGAGCGAAATCAGGCGAACCTTGAGCAACACTTCGCCGTCTTTCGGCGAAGGCATCGCGCCTTCCTGCAATTTGAAATGCTCGGGCCCAAGTTTTCCTTTGGGCGTTTCGGCAAGCAGGATCTGGCGGTTCATGTGTTTGTCTTTCTATGAAAGTTTGACACTCAGGCGTCCGGCAAGATCTTGCACGAACTGCCACGCGACGCGGCCCGAACGTGAACCGCGCGTCGTCGACCATTCGAGCGCTTCGCGGCGCAGATGCTCGGCGTCGACTGGAATTTTGAAGTGCGAGACGTAGCCGTTGACCATCGCGAGGTATTCGTCTTGCGAGCAGCGATGAAACCCGAGCCACAAGCCGAAGCGATCGGAGAGCGAAACCTTTTCTTCAACCGCTTCACCGGGATTGATCGCGGTCGAACGTTCGTTCTCGACCATCTCGCGCGCGAGCAAGTGGCGGCGGTTCGAGGTCGCATAAAGAATGACGTTGTCGGGACGGCCTTCGATGCCGCCTTCGAGTACGGCTTTCAGCGACTTATACGAAGTGTCGTTGCCGTCGAAGGAGAGGTCATCGCAGAACACGATAAAGCGGTCCTTCGCGCTGCGCAGAAGATTCATCAGTATGGGTAGGGACTCGATGTCCTCGCGATGAATTTCGATCAGCTTCAGGTTTTTGGTCTGCGTGTTAATCGAGGCGTGAACCGCTTTGACGAGCGACGACTTGCCCATGCCGCGCGCGCCCCACAACAACGCGTTGTTCGCAGGCAGCCCCTTTGCAAAGCGCTCGGTATTTTCGACGAGGGTGTCGCGCATCCGGTCGATGCCTTTGAGCAGCATCATCTCGACACGGTTCACCTTCGCGACCGGGTCGAGCCGCTTCTGCGCGGCGTTCCAGACGAAGGCTTCGGCCGCGCTGAAATCCGGTACTTCGACCGCAGGCGGCGCCCAGCGGTCCACGGCCGCTGCCATGCGCGAGAGCGCGTCGGCGAGCATGCCCAGAATCGTATCGGAGGAGGCGGGACGGTTCATTCGCGTATTCCTTGCTAGGGCGGCATAGCGCGGCGGCTTTGCCGCAGGCAAGGCAAGCGCTGCTACAGCCCTAATCGGCCTTTCCCGGGCTCGGTAAATGGCCGATTCCGTTGCAATCCGGTCCTCCGCCAGTATAGTCCCCGCCGATTTGGCGGCGGGCCGTTTCCGGCGCTGTTGCCCACCAAAAAGCCCCCGAGGAGGCCATGTTTATCACCCCCGCTTATGCCCAGGCTGCGCCCGCTGGCGGCAGCGACATGCTCGTGTCGTTGCTCCCGTTCATCGCGATTTTCGTGATCATGTATTTCCTGATCCTGCGCCCGCAGCAGAAGCGGGTGAAGACGCACGCCGAAATGGTGAACAACCTGCGCCGCGGCGACACGGTCGTCACCAACGGCGGCATGATCGGCAAGATCTCGAAGGTGCTCGACAACCACGAAGTTGAAGTCGAAATCGCCGACGGCGTGAAAATCCGTCAGGTGAAACAGATGGTGACCGAGGTTCGCACCAAGGGCGAGCCGGTCAAGGAATAAGAAGCGCTACGCTTCGCCGTTCTTCGCGTTCGGGAACCGATCCATGCATTTTTCTTCATTGCGGGCTTTGGCGATCGTCGTCTTCTCGGCGATTGTTTGCGCGCTCGCGGTTCCCAATCTGCTCGCGCCCGCGACCTACGATGCGCTGCCTTCGGCGTTCAAGCGCAAGATGGTGCTCGGCCTCGACCTGCAGGGCGGCTCGCATCTTCTGCTTCAGGTAGATGCCGATTTCATCCGCAAGGAAAAAGGCGAGAACCTTCGCGACGACGTGCGCCGCGTGCTGCGTGAAGCCAAGATCGGTTACACCAATCTCGCGCTGCAAGGACTGACAGTTTCGGTACGCGTCCGCGAAGAAAAAGACGTGCAGGAAGCAGTCCGCAAACTGCGCGAACTTTCGCAGCCGCTTTCGGGCGTGTTTTCCGGCGCGAATGTGCAGGATCTCGAAATCACCGAGAACGGCGGTTTGATCCGTCTTACCATTACCAACGCGGGCATCATCCAGCGCGTCGGTCAATCGGTAGAGCAGTCGATTGAAATCGTGCGCAAGCGCGTCGACGAACTCGGCACTGTCGAGCCGTCGATCCAGCGTCAGGGCCTGGATCGCATTCTTGTCCAGGTGCCGGGGCTCGATAACCCGAAGCGCCTGATCGATCTTATCGGTCAGACCGCGAAGCTTACCTTCCGCATGGTTGATCTCACGGTCTCCGCGCAGCAGGCGCAGACAAATCCTTCGCCGGATTCCGAAGTGCTGCCTTCGAATGAGGGCCAGTCTTACGTGATCGAAAAGCGCGTTGTGGTTGCGGGCGAAGATCTGATCGACGCGCAACCCGGCAACGACCAGCGCAACGGCGAATGGGTCGTGAATTTCCGCTTCAACAGCGCGGGCGCACGGCGCTTCGCCAACGCGACGCGCGACAACGTCGGCCGCCCGTTCGCAATCGTGCTCGACAACAAGGTGATTTCCGCGCCGACGATCCGCGAACCCATTCTCGGCGGGCAGGGGCAGATTTCCGGCAGCTTCACGGCGCAGAGCGCGAACGATCTTGCTATCCTGCTTCGCGCGGGCGCGCTGCCAGCGCCGCTCACTGTTATTGAAGAACGCACGGTCGGTGCGGGTCTTGGCGAAGACTCGATTGCAGCCGGTATCAAGGCGGCATGGATCGGCGCGATCTTCGTCATCGTATTTATGTTTGTAACGTACGGACTATTCGGGTTGTTCGCGAACATCGCCGTTGCGGTAAACGTCGGCATGATCCTCGGCATTCTTTCGCTGCTTGGCGCGACGCTGACATTGCCGGGTATTGCCGGCATCGTGCTTACCGTCGGCATCGCGGTCGACTCCAACGTGCTGATCTATGAGCGCATCCGCGAAGAAGTGCGTGCAGGCCGCTCTGCGCTGTCGGCGCTGAATGCGGGTTTTGATCGCGCGCTCGCGACCATTCTCGACTCCAACCTGACCACGTTCATCGCGGCGGTCGTGCTGTTCTACGTCGGCACCGGCCCCGTGCGCGGCTTCGCCGTTACCTTCGGCATTGGCATTCTGACCACGCTGTTCACCGCCTTCACCTTCACCCGTCTTCTGGTTGCGCTCTGGTATCACTGGTGGCGCCCGAAGACCTTGCCGATCTGATCCGGAGCAACCGATGCGTATTCCGCTGCTTCGTCTCGTTCCTGACGAAACCAAGATCGACTTCGTCCAGTTTCGCCGCATCAGCTTTCCGCTGTCGGCAATTCTGTCGCTGCTCGCGGTCTTCGCGTTTTATCACTACGGCCTGAACCTCGGCATCGACTTCAAGGGCGGCACGATCATCGAGGTGCAGAGCAAGACGCCGAAGCTGGATATTCCGGCGATGCGTACGACGCTCGAAAAGCTTGAGCTCGGCGAAGTGCAGTTGCAGCAGTTCGGCGACAACGAAGTGCTGATCCGCGTTGCGCAGCAGCCCGGCGGCGATGCCGCACAGCAAGCAGTCGTGACCAAAGTCCGCGCCGCACTGGGCGACAGCGTCGAATATCGCCGGGTCGAAGTCGTCGGCCCACGCGTGTCGGCGGAGTTGCTGGGCTACGGCATTATCGGTCTTGGTCTCGCGATCATCGGTATTCTGATTTATTTGTGGTTCCGCTTTGAGTGGCAGTTCGCACTCGGCGCGATGATCGCGAACGTCCACGATATCGTGCTGACAATCGGGTTCATGGCGATCACGCAGATCGATTTCGATCTGACTTCCGTTGCGGCACTTCTCACCATTCTCGGCTATTCGCTCAACGATACGGTCGTGATCTATGACCGCATTCGTGAGCTGCTGCGTAAGTACAAACGTCTTCCGATGAAGGAATTGCTGAACGAAGGCGTGAACCAGACGCTGTCGCGTTCCGTCATCACGCATATCACCGTAACCTTGGCTTTGATTGCGCTTCTTGTCTGGGGTGGCCGCGCGATCCACGGCTTCGCGGCGGTGATGACATTCGGCGTCGTTCTGGTCGGGACCTACACTTCGGTGTTCATTGCGGCGCCGATGTTGATGTATCTGGGTGTCGGCGCGCACCGCGAACGCGGCGCGACTCCTGAAAATACACCCGCACGCGTTACTCCTTGAGTTTGTCGAAAGACGATCCGCATTTTCCGGGCCGCGCGCCCATCGACGGATACGGGCAGGGCGGCTTCCGCTTCGCAGGAATGTCCCACCGCGGCTCGCTCCTGATCGTGCCGAGCGGGATTTATGCATGGCCCGCAACAACGCCACAGGAAATCACCGCACAAGCGCTCGCGCGCGTGTTTGCCGAGGCGGGTGAAATCGATCTGCTGATGATCGGTTCGGGCCGTGATCCCGTTGCTTTGGCTCCCGCGCTACGCGAACGATGCAAGCAGGCGAAGATATCAGTCGATATTCAGCCGACCGGCGGCGCTGCCTCGACCTACAATGTCCTGCTCGACGAAGGGCGCCGCGTCGCCGCCGCTCTGCTTGCGGTAAGCTGAGTTCATGGACGCGGACTACGACCACTGCGAAGCGCTGGTGCGCGAGCGCGACCGCGAGCGTTTCTTGTCTGCGCTGTTCGCGCCCGCTGATAAACGGCGGCATCTATTTGCGCTTTACGCATTCGATCTTGAAATCGCAAATGTCGCGGATGCCGTGCGCGAGCCCATGGCCGGAGAAATCCGCTTCCAGTGGTGGCGCGAAGCACTGACAGGCCAACGCGCGGACGAGGCCAGAGCAAACCCCGTCGCAGCGGCGCTTCTGGATACAATTGCGAAACACGAAGTCCCCATGGATGCTCTGGCCGAATTGATCGATACACATCAATTCGATTTACTCGGGCAGCCGATGGAGTCACGCGCTGCGCTTGAGAAGTATCTCGACGCGACGACCGCGATTCCAATTCGTCTAACTGCACGTATTCTCGATCCTGCCTGCCATGTATCCACTGCAGCAAGCCTTGCGGCGCGGGCAACTGGCCTCACACGTATCTTCCGCAATTTCGCGCACGACGTTTCGAAAGGGCGGCTGTTTGTGCCGTTGGAACTACTTGCTGCGCATGACGTGCATACTGCAAGCGTTTTTGGCGGTGAGAACACGAGCGGATTGCGCGCGGCACTGGCGGAACTTCAGGTCGAAGCAGAGAACGCCTTCGAAAAATTGCGTGCGCAACACATAGCGACGTCTGTGCTTCCGGCATTTCTGCCGGCGGTTTTAACGCCGCTTTATCTCGCGCGGACCAGGAAAGCAGGCTACGATCCATTTCGTTCGGATCTGTCGATCTCCGGATTGCGGAGTCAGCTTGCGCTCTGGCGTGCGGCAAGGTCCGGCAAGATCTGAAGCTGGAGAACGGCGCAAATGCGTCTGCCGGTTTTGTGTGCCCTCGTTTTTGCTCTGCTTCAGGGCGGAGCGGCGCTTGCCGAAGATGCCGACGCTGCGGCTTATCTTAGCAAGTACGACGTGCCGCTGCCGACCACGAGTGAAGTGGTGGTGTGTCATGGCTTCGGCTGCGCGTATCGAACCGCGGTCGGCCTGAATAGCAAAGACATCGCGCAGCTTCGGGAAATCCTGAACAAGGGTCAGCGCACGCCAAGCGACGAGATCAACGCGATTGCCAACGCGGTCGCATGGTTCGAGCGGCGCATCGGCGGCGTCACAGGCACGAGAAGCCGCACCCCGCGCGCCGGGCCGGATCAGGCAGGCATCCGCAGCGAGGCCGATTGTATCGACGAGAGCGTGAACACGACGTCGTTGTTGCTGTTGCTGTCAGGCCTTCGTCTCCTGAAGCATCACGTGGTCGCGGGTCCGGAGTCACGCGGCTATCTCATCGACATGCGCTATCCGCATGCGACGGCAGTTGTCGCCGATCTGCGGACCGGTTCGCGCTGGGCGATCGATCCCTGGACCAAACGCAATGGCGAGCGCCCGGATACGTTGCCGCTTCAGCGCTGGATGCAGGGCAGTTAGCGCGTGGCCAAAGAAAAAGGCCCGGCGGGGAGGAAGCGCCGGGGCCTTACGCGACTAGTCGGTTTGGTTGTTAGCGGATGGCCGCTGCGGCGTGGCGCGCGATGCCCGGAATTTCGCTGCGGCTGATGTTGATGTCAGCAAGCGTGCGGTCGTCGAGCGACACGAGTTCGTTGTAGGTGCGGCGGTAAGTGCGCCAGCGGCGGATCTGCTTGAGCAGATAACCCCAAATCAGCATGTTCAGTCTCCTTCACGTCTGCGATCCCGTCGCGCCCTCGGCTGAAGCGGAATCACCTATTTCATGAGGGCAAAGTACGCCTCGATGGTGCGGCGCGGTAGCGGAAGGGCTACATTGCTGCAATGCGATAAGCGCATGGCGTCCTTACCGAATTACGAATTTTGCATGGCTGCTTTGTGACGGTCGCTGGCGTTGCTGGCCTAGCCGGGATAGGCAGACAGCCGCTCCCAAGTGCAGAAGTACTTCCATGACAAAGCAAATCTTCGACGTCGCCCGCGGCGCAATTCCTATCGTGGGCTCGGACCAGCTATTCCCGGTGCGCAGGATTTACTGCATCGGCCGCAACTACGCAGCGCATGCGCGTGAAATGGGTTCGGACCCGACGCGGGAGCCGCCGTTCTTCTTCCAGAAACCGGGCGATGCCGTGCAGGTCGTGATGCCCGGCGAAACGGCCGAGCATCCATATCCGTCCGTGACGAAGAACTATCATTACGAGGTTGAACTCGTCGCCGCGCTGAATAAGGGCGGCCGCAACATCCCGGTCGAGAAGGCGCTCGACTGCGTGTACGGCTACGCAGTCGGCCTCGACATGACGCGGCGCGATCTGCAGTCCGAGATGAAGGATGGCAAGAAGCCGTGGGATATCGGGAAGGGCTTCGACAACGGCGCACCGATCGGACCGATCCATCCGGTCGCCAAGAGCGGCCATTTCAAGACCGGTGAAATCTCGCTGACCGTGAACGGCACGGTGAAACAGAAGGCCGATCTGTCCGACATGATCTGGAGTGTCGCCGAGCAGATTTCGAGGTTGTCGCAACTCTTCGAAATGAAGGCGGGCGATCTCGTGATGTCCGGCACGCCAGAAAACGTCGGACCGGTGATCGTCGGCGATACAATGATCGCGAAGATCGCGGGGCTGCCGGATCTTTCCATGAAAATCGTGAAGCCCGCAGCCTAGCTTTACTGCGCGCTCGCGGCGAAGGCTTTGCCGTCTTTTAGGCCGAGTTCGTACGCCTTGCGGAAGCCATCTGCATTCGTGATGTCGAATTGCGAGATCGGAATTGGCTCCGAGGGCTGCGCGTAAGTACGGCCCGCGACCACGGGCAGCTTTTTGTATCGTCTCGTAAGCAGCACGAGTGTCTTGCCGCCCTCGCGTTCGACAGGTGCGAGCGGTGCAACCGGTACGTTGTCCACCAACCCGCCATCGAACGCCGGACGTTCGCCGATTTTCGTCACCGGCATGAAGGGTGGAACGCCTCCGCTTGCGATGATGAGGTCGTGCAGATCGGACGCCTGCTTCAGATCGCGGACGCTCACGAATTCCTGCTTTATGCCGAGCATGCGCCCGAAAGTGGGATGCACAGGATGGAAGAGTTTCTTCTCGATCTGGTAGGCGCCGATCCCCAAGGCGGCTCCCAACACCGGCGGTACGCCCTGCGGCAACCTCGCCACCGCAATGCGGATGTCTGCCATTGATTGCAACCTCTTGAGCGCGTCGTCGTCGAAGACGTTCCGCAGCAAGTCGAGATACATGGGGCCGACAGGAAAAAGCGGGTTGCCCGCACGCCAGCCGCGAATATCCATATTTTTGAGATGCGGACCACAGGCAGCAATGACGAGTTCGCGCACGCGTGCACCGATGCCGAGCAGCGAATAGGAGAGTGCAAACGATCCGGCACTCACCGCTGTCATCAGCGGTGCCTTCAGGTCGCGTTTTTCGCTGGCGGCTTCGAAAAAGCCGCCCTGCCAATAACAACGGTTACCGCCGCCGGCGAACGCGATCGCGTCGTACATGCACATTTCCTACAACGGCCTTATGCCAGCGTGGAAGCGTGACGTTACGGAAGGCGTGTCAGTTAGCTTGATCGAGGGAAGTAATAGTCGGCCTGATGCCGGAGCGCCTGGTAGCATTCGCAGGCGCAGTCCTCGAGGCCCGGGCGATCGAGAATTTCGATCTTGCCGCGCTTGTAACGTACGAAGCCTTTGCTCTGCAGGCCGCGCGCAAGTTCAGTGACGGTGGTACGGCGCACGCCGAGCATTTGCGCGAGAAATTCCTGGGTTAGCGCGACGACGTCGGTGTCGAGCCGGTCGCGTGTCTGCAAGAGCCAGCGGCAGAGGCGAGGACGTGCCTCGTGAAGCGCGTTGCAAGCGGTCGATTGCTGCGCCTGATGCAGCAGCATTTCCTGATAGCGCACGATGAAGTCACGCAGTAACGGACTCTGCTTGACCGTGGCTTGCAGATGACGCGCCGAAATACGCGAGCCGCTGCCCTCGACCTGAACGATGGCGCGCGCACTCGATTTGCGGTCGCCGAGACCGGCAATGGCACCAACCGCACCCTCGCGGCCTACGGTCGCGGTTTCTACCGACTTTTCACCCTCGGAGAGTACGACGACGATCGATACCATCCCGCTATGAGGGAAGTAGACTTGATCGATAACCTCACCCTGTTCGGCAAGCACGGTGCCTTGCTTCAGCGGCATGTCCTTCAGAAAGGGCTGCAGCTGCGCGTACTCGTTTTCAGGTAGGGAAGCGAGCAAGTGATTGCGCGCTTCGGCTGCGGTTTTTAGCATCGGACTCCGGTTCCTGACTCTGTCTTCTCGTTCGAGCCGTGACCCTGAGTGATGACAACCGTCCCAGGCGCCCCTTCTAAAAGCGGGCAAGGCCGCCCTCGAATCTCTCGAGAGCAACAAAACATTACTGGGCGCGACGCATCGGCGTCGGTCCGCTAGCGGACAGATTGAAAAACCCGTCTAATGTCAGATCACGATGGCCGAATGGCCACTTCGGATAGTAAACGCGGAACCCCTCTGTCGGGTTCCTAGATTTGGAACTTGAGCTAATGGCCACGCCCCTTGCGCACGAAGCCACGGAAACGATGCAGGTCTCTGCCGCCGACGGCACAGCGCTCTTCTTGCGTCGCTGGAACGTGCCGTCGGCGCACGAGCGCAAAGCAACGGCGTTTATCGTGCACGGATTGGGAGAGCATAGCGGGCGATATGGCCACGTCGCTGCGGTAATGAATGCGATCGGAATCGACGTTTGGGCGCACGATCATCGCGGCTTCGGCAAATCGGCCGGTGCACGCGCGCGTATTCCCGAACGCGACACGCTGATCGAAGACACGAAGCTGATCTTCGAAAAAGTTGCGGCAGAAACGCCCGGCGTCGCTCCAATCCTGCTCGGACACAGCATGGGTGGTGCAATCGCCGCGCGCGCTGTGACAGGCGGATGGATTGCGCCGCGCGCGCTAGTTCTCTCGTCGCCTGGGCTGCGCTCCCATATCAACGCGCCAATGCGAGCGCTCGCGAGCGGTCTCGAATTTGTGCTGCCCAATCTGGCCGTGCCGCACGGACTCCCGCTTCACAAAATTTCGCACGATCCCGCGGTCCTTGCGGCTGCGGTAAGCGATCCGCTGAACCACGCACTTATTTCACCGCGCATGACGATGTTCGTTCTCGACGCCGGCGAGAAGGCAATCCGCGATGCGGCAAAACTCACGATACCGACATTCTTGCAGGCGGCGGGCGACGACAAGCTGGTCGATCCGTCCGGCGCGAGAGACTTCGCAGCCGCGGCGCCCGCCGGTCTAGTGACGCTGAAGGTTTACGATGGCCTCTGGCACGAAATTTATAACGAGCGCGAGCCGGACCGTTCGACGGTTCTTGCCGACTTGAAGGATTGGCTCACGCTCGTTGTCTTGCGTTAGCGGCCGACGACCCGCCGATAGAGATGCCAGCTCGCATGTCCAAGAAGCGGCATCACGACTGCAAGCCCAACAAAGAACGGTAGCGAACCGAGCAGCAAGAGCGCGCCGACGATAAAGCCCCAGACGCCCATCGTGATCGGGTTTGCAATCACGGCACGGATCGAAGTCCAAACCGCCGCCGCGGCGCCAACGTCGCGATCCACCAGCATCGGGAACGAGATCGCGCCGATCGCAAGCACAATTGCCGCGAATACAAAACCGACGGCATTGCCGACAGCAATCAGCATCCATCCTGCATCGGTCGTCAGCACCTCACGCAAGAACGATTGGATCGAGTCCGGCGCATACGGACCCATGAACACCATGTAGATCGACTGCGCCGACATCATCCATACGGAGAACAAGATCAGAAGCACGATACCGAGTGCGGCGATGGCAAAGATCGACGGATTCTTCAGGACATCGAATGCGTGCGTCCACTGTGTATCGAGTCCCATTTCACGCCGCCGGCTCAATTCGTAAAGTCCGACCGCCGCGAGCGGACCTACCAGTGCAAATCCGGCGACCAGAGGAAAGATGAGCGGCAGTGTCGCATTGCCGATCGTAAGTTGCAGCAGAACAAAACCTACGATCGGATAGATGAGAACGATGAAGAGCGCCTGGCTCGGGTAGGCCGCGAAATCCTGCCAGCCTTTCACGAGCGCCTGCCGCAGATCGCCAATCCCGATCTTACGGATCGTAGGACTTTCTGGAGTTTCGGAAGCGCCGGCGATGATGTGGAACGTGGCCATGACATTTCCTCCTGAATCTTGGGTCAGGCGGTCTGGCCGAAAGTCGCGCGCAGCGGCGGGAAGCAGCCGCCAGTCGAGCGCTCAGAGCGCAGACCCGCGAAGCCCTTCTGAAATGAATTGTTGCGCTGTTCTGGCCGGATGTCGAGCCGTCAGAAACGTCCGAAAATCTGCACGCTGAGCGACACCATGCCGGGAAAGGTAATGACCAGTCCGACCATGATCAGCATGATGATCACCCACGGAATCGAACCCAGCACGATGTCGGAACTCTTGATCGATGGCGGCGCGACCGAGCGCAGATAGAACAACGCAAAGCCGAACGGCGGGTGCATGAACGAGGTCTGCATGTTCACGCCGATCAGCACACCGAACCAGACCAGATCGATCCCCAGCTTTTGTGCGACCGGAGCGAGCAGCGGCATGATGATGAATGCGATCTCGAAATAATCGAGAAAGAACGCGAGGAAAAATACGAACAGATTGACGAAAATCAGGAAGCCGACCACGCCGCCGGGAAGCCCTGTCAACATGCGCTCGATCCAGAGATCGCCATCGACGCCGCGGAAGACCAGACTGAATACGGTAGAACCGACGAGAATGAACATCACCATGGTGGTGAGCTTCAGCGTCGTGTCCATGCTCTCCTTCAGGAGCTTCCACGTCAGCCGTCCGTGCAGGATCGCAAGCAGCAAAGCGCCGACCGCGCCCATCGCGCCTGCTTCCGTCGGCGTCGCAAAGCCGACGAGGATCGTGCCGAGCACAAGAAAGATCAGCACGAGGCTCGGCACCATCGAAACCATGCAGCGTACAAACAAGACACCAACGCTCGCAGTGCGAACGCTTAACGGCAGCGCCGGCACTTTCTCCGGCCAGACAATCGATACGATGAAGATCCAGAGGCAGAACAATCCCACCAGCACGAAGCTCGGCAGAAATGCGCCGGCATACATGTCACCGAGCGACTGGCCCATGGCATCGGCAAGGACGACGAGCACAAGCGACGGCGGAATGATTTGCGTAATCGTGCCCGATGCCGCGATGACGCCGGTCGCAACACGCGGGTCGTAGCCGTAGCGCTGCATGACCGGAAGCGAGATCAGTCCCATCGCGATGACGGAGGCGGCGACCGTGCCGGTTACCGCGCCGAGCAGCGCTCCGACCAGAATGACGGAATACGCGAGCCCGCCGCGAATGGGGCCGAACAACTGGCCCATCGTGTCGAGCAAGTCTTCGGCGAGACCACATCGCTCCAGCACCGCACCCATGAACGTGAAGAAGGGGATCGAGAGCAGGAGTTGATTGTTGAGAATACCGTAGATGCGTTCAGGCAGCGCCTGCAGCAGCACGAAATCGAAATAGCCAAGTTTGATGGCAATCGCGCCGAAGCCGAGTCCAACAGCTGCGAGAGAAAACGCGACCGGATAGCCGAGGAGCAGGAAAGCCACGAGGCCCGCGAACATCAGCGGCGCCATGGCATCGAAGGAAGGGACCATTACTGCACCGGGCGTTCGTACATCTTGCCGGGCTCACGCAGTCCCAGACCGATGAGGAATTTCTTCGCGATTTCGGCAAGCCCCTGCAGCGCGAGCAGCCCAAAGCCGAGCGGAATCGTGATCTTGATCGGCCAGCGCAGCAGCCCACCGGGATCGGAGGAGTATTCCCAGGACTTTATTGAGTTCGTCACCATCGGCATCGACAACCAGATGATGATGATCGACATCGGCATCAGAAACAGAATGCCGCCCACGACATCGACCCACGCCTGCGTCCGCGACGACATCTTGCTGTAGAAAATATCGACGCGGACATGTTCTTCATATTTGAGCGCATAACCCGCGGCGAGCAGGAACATGGCGCCGAACATGTACCATTGAATTTCGAGCCAGGCGTTCGAGCTCTGGTGCAGCGTGTACCGCACCAGAGCATTGCCCGCCGAGATCAGGCTAGAGAACAGCACGAGCCATTTGAGCCACTGGCCGACCTGTTCGGTCAGCCAATCGATCGCGCCGATTACGCGAAGCAAGGCGGCCAGCATTTCAAATGCTCGTGCTTATACTTACAGCGTGCTGGAGAGGAATTGGTCCATCGCCGACTCGGCTAGCGCGAACCATTGCGCTTCCTCGGCACGGAATTTCTTCCAGTCGTCGTAGATCTTCTTGAACTTGGGGTTCTTCGCGGCTTCCTCGTCATACATCGCGCTTGCGGCCTTGAACGCGCCTTGCATGATTTCGTCCGAGTATTTGTGGAACTGGACGCCCGCCGCTTTCAGCCGGATCAATGCCTGACGGTTCTTCGCGTCATACTGCGCGACCATGTCGAGGTTCGCTTCGCGCGCTGCACTGATGATCGCCTCCTGATACGACTTCGGCAGCGCGGCCCATTTTTCGAGGTTGATCATGACGTGGTACATGGAGCAGGGCTCCCACCAGCCGGGGTAGTAATAGTTTTTCGCGATCTTGTAGAAGCCGAGTTTCTCGTCGTCGTAGGGACCGACCCATTCGGTCGCATCGATCGCGCCGCGCTCCAGCGCCGGATAAATATCGCCGCCCGGTAGTGCCTGCGGGACCGCGCCGATGCGCGCCATGACCTGTCCGCCGAGACCGGGAATGCGCATCTTCAATCCCTTGAAGTCCTCGAGCTTTGTCACGGGATTGCGGAACCAGCCGCCCATCTGCGCGCCGGTATTGCCCGCCGGAAATCCGATGACGCCATACTCTTTGAAAAATTCGTTCAGCGTGTCGATGCCGCCGCCATGATACATCCATGCGTTCTGCTGGCGCGTCGTGAGGCCGAATGGCAGCGCAGTACCGAAGCCCATCGTGAAATCTTTGCCGACGTAATAATACGTAGCGGTGTGGCAAATCTCGACCGTGCCCTGCTGAACGGCATCGAGCGCCTGAAAAGCAGGCACGAGATCGCCCGCGGCAAAGACGCGAATGTTGAATTTGCCGCCAGTAAGTTTGCTGACACGATCGGCGAAAAACTCGCCGCCGCCATAAATCGTATCGAGGCTTTTCGGAAAGCTGGATGTCAGTCGCCAGCGAATGGTCGGCTCGGTCTGCGCGATGGCGGGCGCCGCAAGCGTGGTGCTCGCGGCGACAGCAAGACCGGATTTCAGAACGTCACGGCGCTTCATGGATACCCCCGGAGTGAAATGAAATTCCCAGCATCTCGGAGACGCAATGCAAGCGGTGCGCCAGCAGAACTACGATTTTTCGGAGCGGGCGTTGCCTCATCCCTGACTTGCGAAGCTGCAAGTTGCGCAATGCACGGAACGCCCTATATGCGCCGTATCTCCCGACAATAGAGAGCGATCATGTTCGCGAACTACGACTCGCCTGAACACCACCTTGCGAAGCGCCCCGGGCTTACCGGGGAGCTGCGCAAGCTTCTGTTCGATACGCCGAAGGAGGAGTGGGGCTCGCATAGCAATTACTGGCGCGGTGCCGAGATGTGGCAGGGCATTCACCGCTCGCTCCTGCACGAGTCTGGGCTGTTCGTCGGTGGACTGGAGAAGCTTGTCGATATGCCGAAGGGCGAGATGCAATCTGGGCTGCTGCTCAACAACATGCGGCAGGTCGGCGCGCATCTGATCGGGCACGCGCACGTGCATCATCACGTCGAGGACGATCACTACTTCCCGCGTTTCAAGGAAGTGTTTCCGCAGCTCGGCCGTCCGATCGATTTACTCGACTGCGATCACCGCGTGCTGGAAGAGACGCTCGATGCTGTGGAGAGCCATGTCCGCGCGCTGCAGGCGGAAACCGCTGACAAGGACCGCATCGCCGCTGCACTGGAAGATGCGAGGAAGCTCGACCGGATTCTAAATCGTCACCTGGAGGACGAGGAAGACATCGTTATTCCCGCGCTTCTGAAAGGCCTCTGATCAGGCGAGGTCGTCGCGCGCCTGCGCGGCGATCTCGTAGGAGCGCTTGCGCGCGTCGTGATCGTAAATCTGCGCGGCGAGCATCACCTCGTCTGCGCCGGTCATTTCGATAAAGTTCTTCAGCTTTTCGCGGACGGTCTGCAGTGAGCCCACCACGGCGTATTGGAGCGCATGCTCGACACCGGCTTTCTCGGCGGGCGACCAATAGTTGTCCAAGCTCGCCGGCGGCTGCAACAAGCCGGGCGATCCGCGCCGCAGATTGACGAACTGACGCTGCTGCGACGTGAAGAGCATCTTTGCCTCTTCGTCCGTCTCGGCAGCGAATACGCCGATGCAGGGCATGAAGTAGGGTTTCTCCAGAAACTGCGAGGGCCGGAAGTTCTTCCGGTACAACTCGATCGCCGTCATCAAATAATCCGGCGCGAAGTGCGATGCGAATGCGTAAGGAAGGCCGAGCAGGGCGGCGAGTTGCGCGCCATAGGCACTCGATCCCAGAATCCACAGTGGCACTTTCAGGCCCGCGCCCGGATAAGCGTGCACAAGCTGGCCCGGCTGCGGCTCCATAAAATAATGCGCAAGCTCTACGACGTCGTCGGGAAACGTATCTTCGTCGGTCTTGTTGCGCCGTAAGGCGTGCATGGTGCGCTGATCGGTGCCCGGCGCTCGCCCGAGACCGAGATCGATACGATCGGGATAAAGCGAGGCGAGCGTTCCGAACTGCTCCGCGATCACGAGCGGCGAATGGTTCGGCAGCATGACGCCGCCGGCGCCGACGCGGATCGTTTTCGTGGCACCCGCGACGTGACCGATCACGACCGAAGTCGCAGCGCTCGCAATACCCGGCATGTTGTGATGCTCGGCAAGCCAGTAGCGCTTGTAGCCGAGCGTCTCGACATGACGCGCGAGATCGGCGGAATTACGAAATGCATCGCCGGCGGTTCTGCCTTCGATGACGGGCGCAAGGTCGAGAACGGAAAAAGGAATCATTGTGCCAGCAGATCGTGATATTCGGGGTGTTCGCGGAGGAAACCCGCGAAATATCCGCAGCGCGGGATTACTTTCAATCCTTCTGCGCGGATGTGATCGAGTACCGCTGCCGAGAGTTTCGCGCCGATGCCGCGCCCGCGAAGCGGCGCGGGGACTTCCGTGTAGTTCACGGTAACGACGCCCGGTGCCATGCGGTACGTCGCGAAGGCCACACCGCCATCCACGTCAAGCTCGAAACGGCTCGCTTCTTTATTGTCTCTGACAGCACTCATGCAGCCAATGTCGGTATTATTATCGCGGGTGCAAGGGCGCGGGCGAATGGCAGCAATGCGCGTCATTGCGCGAGCAGGAGATCCTGATAGCTCGCGTTCTTCTCGATATAGGCCTTGATGAACGGGCACAGCGGGATGACCTTCAGGCCGCGCTCGCGCACCAGATCGAGCGCGCCTTTTGCAAGCTGCGAGCCGATGCCGCGTCCGCCCAGCTCCTTCGGCACTTCGGTATGCGTAAACGTGATAACGCCGGGCTTGAGCCGGTATGCGGCGAGCGCGGTGTGACCATCGACGATCAATTCGAACTGGTGCTTCTCGGGATTATCGCGGACTTCGCTCATGTAATTCCTTCGATCTGGCGCGCGTCAGCATTTCCGCGCTCGCTTGAGCCGGACTATCGCGAGTTCGCCGCCAGGAAGTAAAGGGCGGCGGGGACGCCGGAGGATTTCCGTCCTCCACGGCCATCTGCACGAAAGGAAAAAGTGCAGATGAATTGTCGTCACCGCGAAAGCCGGAGAAACAACCGGCGTCCCGCAGCGCGCGTGGCCTTTAGGCCATTCGCGCCGACTACACGCGATGGGTTACGGCCTGCTTCGCATGATCCCCGGAGGACTGACCAAACTATCCTCCGCTGGCGGGCCTTCTCTGCTTTGCCGTACTTGCGTTGGCACGCGTTCCAGACAAAGCCGCCAAGTAAGGCCCTTGTGACGAGCGGCAGGCTCGCCGGAACCAAGCGACTTCAGCCGCTGTGTAACGCGCCTGGGGCTTGCCCCATTCGCGCATAGTGAGATGCGTTACGTCTCACACACAGCCACCGCTCCCGGCCCGCGACAAAAGCCACGCGAGCTCACGCGCCCCTAACTTGGACCGAGACGAGGCGGACTCTAAGCGCGTGCGGAGGGGCGGGGATAAGTTTTTTGGGAGAATTGCGGAAACGTTTGGAAGGCAACGATAAAGCGCTGCGCTCAAATTAAGAATATCCCCGTTGAGCGGATGCTAATACCGATACGTCATACCGAGTCGCGTGATCAGGAATACATTGTCCCATTTCGCGGTCTGGTCTGCCGGTGTTCCGAACGCTCCAGGCAGACCAAACGCCAAGCTGGTATTCGCGAGATCAACGTAAAGCGCTTCCGCCCGAAGGGACCACTGCCCGAACGAACGTTCGATGCCCAGGCCGGCGCTCCACCCGACCTTGAAAGATTTGTCTTCCGAAGAAAACGTATCCGGCACGAGGCCAAAATATCTAAACGTGACCGAATGCGTGACGTTGCCGAACGCCAAGCCGCCCGTTCCGTACAACAACCAGCTATTCATGCCGATCAGCCCCACGCGCGCGCGGAGCGTTCCGATATCGCGCAGCTTCGTGGTCGTGGTGAACTGGTTGTTGCCAAATAACGGCGTCAGGAACGGGTCGGTATAGGTGGCGCTTCCCCTGAGAAAGGCGAAGGCCCAATCGGCCTCAAAGCCATAAACGGTCGAGCCGCATTGCAGATTGTAGCCGAACCGGGTGCCGACAAGCGGGCCGTAGTTCGTGTCGCCTGCCGCGAACGGCACCGAAGCCGGGAATGCGGCTAGCGGCGCCGTGTAAGTGCTGTTTCCTTCGCTGCGAAAGTATCCGGTATCAAGGCCGATCGAAAATCCGTTGAAGTTGCCCGTACCGCATTGCGCTGACACGGCAGTCGCAACTAAAGCTGAAACCGCAAATGTCGCGCAGCCGACTCCCAAACGCGCACTCAATGAACGAAACATCCTTGCCCCCGTCGTTGCGCACAATCTGCGACGAGTACTTTTCTAGGCGACGGGCTTACTGGCGTGTTGGAGAAAAATGGGTCGATTTCTAAAATCATTGAATTGTTGCGGATCGGATACGCGCACACAGTGGGGATAGACTGCAGGTTGAAGCCGATCCGGTGGAACAATCCGGTGAATGAAGCTAATCGAAGCGATGGTATGGCAGCATCATCAGCCGAGCGTATCGATGCGGTTCTCGCAAATCCGCGCTTCGGCGAGGCGCGCCGGTGCTATATTGAAAACTATATAAACCTCTACGCGCACGATCCGGCTCTGAATAAACTGATGGCGGAGGCCGCGCGGCATGTCATCGTAACGTTCATCATTTGCATGTCCGCCGCCGCGACTGAGGATCCGGAGTCTTGGCCGACGCTCGGCAAGTTGCAGGATGAGGTCGAGAAGCACGGCGTAGGCAGCGCCGGGCTCGTCGAGAACATCGTTTCGCGCATGCTGGATCGCGGTCTCCTCAATGCCCGCGCCGCCCTTGGCGACCGGCGCAAACGCGTGCTTTCCCCGACGCCGCTCCTGTTAAGACTGGACCGCGAAATTCTACTCGCTCAAGCAATTCCTACCGCGATGCTGTTTCCGGGTCCGGCCATGGACAGGGCGGTCGCTTGCGGACAGGACTATCAAAGAACCAGCCGCGCTATTTCGATGCGGGTATTCGGGATGGCGATGGAATTTTTCGCGCGAAACGCCGACGCGATGCACTTCATCGCGCGCGACAGCGGGCTCATGGTGCTGTTCTCGATCCTCTCGAGCGCCGGCAATTCCGCCGGAAAAAATATCTCGACAATCTCATATCAGGAGTTGACCGACCGCTTTGGAATTTCGCGGACGCATGCACGTAGCCTGATCGACGAAGCGGAGGTGCGCGGCTGGGTGGAGGTCAACGAACGGGGAGGCGTTTCGATCACGATAAAGCCGGCGCTAACGGCGATCGCGGATCGATACATTGCCGACGCCATGCAGTTCTTCGCCTATTGCTGCGATGAGGCGCATAAAGTGCTCGTGCACGAAGGGTTGAATAAGTAAGGCGCGGTCAAAGCAATTCGCCGGACCAGGCGACTGCAGCCGCCGTGTAACGCGCTTGGGGCTTGCTCCATTCGCGCATAGTGAGATGCGTTACGTCTCACACACAGCCACCGCTCCCGGCTTGCGACAAAAGCCACGCGAGCTCAGGCGCCCCTTAAGACCAGTCGGGTTTACCCGACTTGTCTCGGTAAAAAACGTGGGCCGAGACGAGGCGGACTCTAAGCGTGTGTGGAGGCGCGGGGATAAATTTTTTGGAGAAATAGGGGAAGGGGTTGGGGAACCGAAACAAATTGGCGGCAACGAAAATCAATTTCCCCGCTTTTCACTAATGAGGGCCATCTTTCCAGGCTTTGATAAGTTCTTTCACGTTGTCGACAACAGGCTTGCCGCCAACAACGGCAGTTGCGACGGCGAATCCGAAAGGCGCATACGCGCCACACATCCAAAAGAAACTCGACGCAACGCCTATCATGCCGACGTTGACCGTCGAGCCGATCAGTGTTTCACCGTTTTGCAACATCCAAGTCTCTAACTTCTTAGAGAGGTCGGCGACGATTCGACTCGCGCGCGTCGTTCCTTCAGCAGTAGCATCGACATCCTTCAGTGCCGCAGCGATGCTGTGTAAGCCGTTTGAGATGTCGGTCAAAAGAGCGACTTGGCTCTGGTACCGAGAGAGCGCATCCGGCTCGTTAGGCTTTTCCGACTCGATCGCTTGAATATGTTGATCGATCGCGAGCGCGAGGCTCGAGGCCATGCCACGCACTTCAGGCAATGATGTCGCAATACGTTTTTGAATGACTGCTGTTGACTGTGGTTCAGGGTTACGAACCTCAACAGTTGCGCTGAACGTGTCGGCGCCATCAGTTACTCCCGAAGCATCTGCTTTTCGCGTGAAGATGCCACGATCATAATTGTAATTCTGGAACGCAGGTAGCCGTGACAGATATCGCAAACCCGTCGCTTTATCGAAGTCTGTCGCGGAGTCGAAAGCTACCTCCGAAAAGTCGTTGTCGTCCATGAATGTGACAGAACGAAAACTCGCGCCGCGGATGTCAGCGCCAGCCAAGTTCACACGAGCCAGATGGCAGTTGGAGAAATTCGCGCCCGCGAGGTTTGCTCCTTTGAAGCTGGTGTGAATGATCGATTGTGGGAACCGAACGCCGGACAAGTTCGCACCATCGAACCTTGCCGTAGTCAAAGTTGCGCCGCCAAAATTGCATCCGGGAAGATCAGCATTTGACAAGTTAGCGCCGTCGAAAAGGACGCCAGAGAAATCCCTGTCACGCAGGTCTAAGTCCTGTAATGAAGCCTTTCGAAGATCGGAGCGTGTTAAATCACGCTCACCATCGCGAAGGCGCTTCAAATCCTCTTCGTCAGCCATCTCACTCCGCCGCTCGTACCTTCGGCCGCTTTGCGCGCAGGGCCTTGTCGCGCTCCAGCACCGGCTTCAAAAACTGTCCAGTGTAGCTGCGCTTTTCCTTGACGATCTCTTCCGGCGTACCGGTCGCGACGATCTCGCCGCCGCCGTCGCCGCCTTCGGGGCCGAGGTCGATGATGTAATCGGCGGTCTTGATGACTTCGAGATTGTGTTCGATCACCGCGACCGTGTTGCCGCTGTCGACCAGCTCATGCAGCACTTCGAGCAGTTTCGCGACGTCGTGGAAATGCAGGCCCGTGGTCGGCTCGTCCAGAATATAAAGCGTGCGGCCCGTGGCGCGCTTCGACAGTTCTTTCGCGAGCTTCACGCGCTGCGCTTCGCCGCCGGATAGCGTCGTCGCCTGCTGGCCGACATGAATGTAGCCGAGGCCGACGCGCGACAGCGTCTCGAGCTTCTCGCGCACGGTCGGCACCGCCTGAAACAGATCGCGCGCTTCCTCGACCGTCATGTCGAGCACGTCCGCGATCGACTTGCCCTTGAACAGCACGTCGAGCGTTTCGCGGTTGTAGCGCTTGCCCTTGCATTCCTCGCAGGTGACGTAGACGTCGGGCAGGAAGTGCATCTCGATCTTGATGACGCCGTCGCCCTGGCACACTTCGCAGCGGCCGCCTTTGACGTTGAACGAGAAGCGGCCCGGCCCGTAGCCGCGTGCTTTGGCTTCCGGCAAGCCCGCGAACCAGTCGCGGATCGGCGTGAACGCGCCGGTATAGGTCGCGGGGTTCGAGCGCGGCGTGCGGCCGATCGGCGATTGATCGATGTCGATGATCTTGTCGATATGCTCGACGCCTTCAATCGCCTTGTGCGGCGCCGGATGCTCAGAGGAATTGTTGAGCCGTCTGGAGAGCGCCTTGTAGAGCGTGTCGATGAGCAGCGTCGATTTTCCGCCGCCAGAAACGCCGGTGACGCAGGTGAAGAGGCCGAGCGGAATTTCTGCCGAGACGTTCTTGAGATTGTTGCCGGTTGCGTTCACGACCTTGAGCGAGCGGCGCTCGGGCTTGCGGCGCTGGAGCGGCGTCTCGACATTCAGTTCGCCGGAGAGATATTTGCCGGTGATGCTCTCGGGCTCGTTGATCAGATCGTCCATCGTGCCGCGCGCGATGATCCTGCCGCCGTGGACGCCCGCACCGGGGCCAACATCGATCACATAGTCCGCGGTGCGGATCGCATCTTCGTCGTGTTCGACGACAATAACCGTGTTGCCGATGTCGCGCAGACGGCGAAGCGTCTCCAGCAGCCGCGCGTTGTCGCGCTGGTGCAGACCGATGGAGGGCTCGTCGAGAACATAGAGCACGCCCGTGAGGCCTGAGCCGATCTGCGAGGCGAGGCGAATGCGCTGGCTTTCGCCACCGGACAGCGTGCCGGATGCGCGCGAGAGCGTGAGATAATCGAGGCCTACGTCGACGAGGAAGGTCAGGCGCTCGCGGATTTCCTTCAGCACGCGAACCGCGATCTCGTTCTGCTTCTTGGTGAGCTTGCCCGGCAGCGCGTCGAACCACTCGTGCGCCGCGCGCACGGAAAGCTCGGTAACTTCGCCGATATGCTTTTTGCTGATCTTCACCGCAAGCGCTTCCGGCTTCAGGCGGTTGCCGTGACAGGCTTCGCAGGGAATGGTCGAGAAGAAGCGTTCGATGTCCTCGCGCGCCCAGTCGCTGTCGGTTTCGTGGTAGCGGCGGTCGAGATTATTGACGACGCCTTCGAAGGGCTTGCGCGTCTCGAAGGTGCGTGTGCCGTCGTCATAGGTGAACTTCACTTCGTCTTCGCCGGAGCCGTAGAGAATGACGTCGCGGATTTTCTTCGGCAGTTCCTTCCAGGCGACCTGCTGCGAGAATTTGTATTTGCGGCCAAGCGCTTCCAGCGTCTGCGTGTAATAAGGCGACGACGAGCGCGACCACGGCGCAATCGCGCCTTCGCGCAGCGACTTCTTCGGATCGGGCACCACGAGATCGGGATCGATCTGCTTTTCGACGCCGAGGCCGTCGCATTCGGGGCATGCGCCGTGCGGCGAGTTGAAGGAGAAGAGCCGCGGCTCGATTTCGGCAATCGTGAAGCCCGAGACCGGGCAGGCGAACTTCTCGGAGAACAGGATGCGGTTCGGGTCGTCCTGCGTCCCGCGCTTCATGCCTTCGGTTTTTTCTTTCGAAGACAGCGCGGCGGGTTCCGCAAGTTCGGCAACGGCGAGACCTTCCGCGAGTTTCAGCGCGGTCTCGAATGATTCCGCGAGACGCTGCTTGATTTCCTCGCGCACCACTACGCGATCCACGACAACGTCGATGTCGTGGTTGAGCTTCTTGTCGAGCGCGGGCACTTGCGCGATCTCGTAGAACTTGCCGTCGACCTTGACGCGCTGGAAACCCTTCTTGAGATATTCAGCGAACTCTTTCTTGTATTCGCCCTTACGGCCGCGCGCGACCGGCGCAAGCAGATAAAGCTTGGTGCCCTCGGGCAGCGCGAGCACGCGATCCACCATCTGCGAGACGGTCTGGCTTTCGATCGGCAATCCTGTCGCCGGCGAATAGGGAATGCCGACACGCGCCCATAACAGGCGCATGTAATCGTAGATTTCGGTGACGGTGCCGACGGTCGAGCGCGGGTTTTTCGAGGTCGTCTTCTGTTCGATGGAGATGGCGGGCGACAGGCCGTCGATCTGGTCGACGTCCGGCTTCTGCATCATCTCGAGAAACTGGCGCGCATAGGCGGAGAGCGACTCCACATAGCGGCGCTGGCCTTCCGCATAGATCGTGTCGAAGGCGAGCGAGGATTTGCCCGATCCCGAAAGGCCGGTGAACACGACGAGCTTGTCGCGCGGCAGTTCGAGATCGACGTTTTTGAGATTGTGCTCGCGCGCGCCGCGGATAGTGATGAAGCGGCTGTCGGGACGCGCGGTTTTCTTGTCGGATTTTTCGGTCATTGGCACAGGAGCAATATGGGGATGAAGCGCCGATTTAGTAGCGCAGGCGCCGAATCTGATCTCGATTTCTCACGCGAACATAGTGAGAACGGCTATCCGGCGCCAGCCTCGTTTGCGCATGGCAACGCCGCATGTGGAAAGGCGCGAAACCATAGGGTTTTCGCAGCATTTGGAACGAAGTAGCGGGGTTCGCGTTATTTCCCGGCGGGGGCGCGTCTCACTGTAAACCGGAGTATCGAAATGCCCGCTCGCGCTTATTGGACCGGACGCATCCGTCTCTCGCTCGTGTCGATTCCGATCCAACTCTATTCGGCGACCAAGAGCGGCAGCCGGATTGCTTTCAATCAGATTCACGAACCGAGCGGCAAGCGCATCCGCTACGAGAAAGTTGTGCCCGGTATCGGACTGATCGAGAAGGACGAGATCGTAAAGGGCTACGAAGTCGACAAGGGCAAATACGTTCTTCTGACCGACGAAGAGATCGATGAGGTGAAGCTGGAAGCCAAGCGCACCATCGATCTCGTGCAGTTCGTCGGCGAAGACGAGATCGATCCGGTCTTTTTCGACAGCGCTTATTACGTCGCACCAGAAGACGACGAAGACGGCCAGGAAGCCTATGTCGTCCTGCGCGATGCCTTGAAGAAGGAAAAGAAAATCGGTCTCGGCCAGGTCGTCATTCGCGGCAAGGGGCAGATCGTTGCCGTCCGTGCCGCCGACAAGGGTCTTGTCGTGCAGACGTTGCACTATGACGACGAAGTGCAGAAGGCCGACAAGTTCTTCGAGGACGTGCCTTCAAAGAAGCCGGATAGCGAAATGATTTCGCTTGCCACCGAGCTGATCGAAAAGAAAACCAAGAAATTCGATCCGAAGGAATTTCACGACAAATATACCGACGCATTGAAAGAGCTGATCGAAGCGAAGCAGGAGAAGCGCGCACCGCGTGAAATCGAAGAGGCCGAACTTCCGTCGAACGTCATCAACCTGATGGACGCGCTGAAGCGCAGCGTCGGGAAGAAAGGCGAGAGCGCAAAGACCGAAGAGAAAAAGCCCGCGAAGCGCACCAAACGCGCGGCCAAGTCTTCGTCGCGTTCGGCTAAACGCAGCAAGAAAGCAGCTTAGGTGACTCATGGCAGCCGATCGTCTCGATACCTATCGCGCGAAACGCGATTTCACGCAGACCAGTGAGCCGGCAGGCGGCGCACATAAACCCGCGCGCAAAGCAAAAGGTCACGGCTATCTCATTCAGAAACACGAAGCGCGGAATCTGCATTTCGATTTCCGGCTTGAGCATGAAGGCGTTTTGAAAAGCTGGGCGATCCCGCGCGGACCGAGCATGGACCCGGGCGACAAGCGGCTTGCGGTGCGCACTGAAGATCACCCGCTCGAATACGGAAAGTTCGAAGGTTCGATTCCGAAAGGCCAATATGGCGGCGGCACCGTCATGCTGTGGGACGAAGGCACCTGGGAGCCGATCGAGGATCCGGACGAAGGCTTCAAGGAAGGCAAACTGAAGTTCTTCGTACACGGGCAGCGCCTGCAAGGCGGCTTCGCGCTCGTGCGGCTGCGGTCCGATACGGGCCGCAAGCAGGGTAAGGAAAACTGGCTTCTCATTAAAGAAAAGGACGAGTTTGCGCGGCCGGGCGAAGGCGGCGACCTCATCGAAAGCCAGCTTACGAGTGTCCGCACCGAGCGCGAGATGGAGGAAATTTCGCACGGCGAGGCTGAGTGGCATTCGAATGAATCCGTCGAAGCCAATGTAAAGCGCCTGAAGACGACGAAGCGCGCCTCGACTGCGCGCCGCGGCCCACGCCAGCGTTCCGCCTCGCCACGCCGTGCCGCCAAGAAAACGGTATCGGCAAAGAAGAAAAGGAAGCGCAAAAGTTCTTCCTGATTTCATCGCGCCACAACTCGCGACGCTTGTTGAATCTCCGCCAGCGGGCCGTGAATGGCTTCACGAAATTAAATTCGACGGCTATCGGGCGATCACGACGCTTGCTGGCGACAAGGTTCGCCTTTTCACCCGTAACGGTCATGACTGGAGCGGGCGCTTCGCGCCGCTCATTCCTGCACTGAAGATGCTCGATTGCGAAAGTGCCGTGCTCGACGGCGAAATCGCGGTCGCAGACAAAAGCGGCCACACCAATTTCGGCGCGCTGCAGGACGCGCTCGCCGAAGGCCGCGGCGGCTTCGGTTATTACCTGTTCGATTTGCTTGAACTGGACGGCGAGGATTTGCGCAAGCGCCCGCTGAAGGAGCGCAAGAAGCTCCTTGAGAAGTTACTCAAGCCGCTCGGGAAGAAAGGCCCGCTTTCCTTTTCCGAACACGTTGAAGGCAGCGGCGCCGATATTTTCGCGCGCGCTTGCGACCTCAAGCTCGAAGGCATCATCTCCAAGCGCGCCGACGGGCCGTATCGCTCCGGGCGCCAGACAAGCTGGCTGAAATCCAAATGCGGCATGGAGCAGGAATTTGTCATTATCGGCTGGCGCCCTTCGGACAAAGTCGGCCGCGCATTTTCGTCGCTACTTTTAGCCGTGCGCGAGGAAGGCAAGCTCCGCTACGCCGGCCGCGTCGGCAGCGGCTATTCCGGTGCGCGGTTAGAAGCGCTGGAGACGCAGTTCAAGCGCCTTGCCCGGCGCAATGCGCCGGTAGATGACGTGCCGCCTTCGATTGCGCGGCACGCAAGGTTCGTTGAACCGAAGTTGGTTGCTGAAATCGAGTTTCGCGGCTGGACGCGCGAAGGACTCGTACGTCAGGGTGCGTTCAAGGGATTGCGTGAGGATAAGCCGGCCAGCGCCATCGTGCGGGAGAAGCCTATGCCGAAAAAGAAAGCCGCCAAGGTTTCCGCGCAGCCGCGCAAGGCGGCGTCCGGCAAGACGCATTCCAAATCTAAAGACGAGGATGTGATCGAGGGCGTTCGCGTCACGCATCCCGATAAAATCCTCTTCGCAGATCAGGGCATCACAAAGCGCGATCTGATCGATCACTACATCGCTGTCGCCGATCGCATGTTGCCGCATATCGCGAACAGACCGATCAGCCTCGTGCGCTGTCCGGACGGCGAGGGCGGCGAGTGCTTCTTCCAGAAGCATGCTTCGAAAGGTTTCCCGGCGGAATTTCGCGCCGTTCCCATTCGTGAAAGCGCAGGCAAGCGCGACTATCTCTATATCGAAGATCTGCAGGGCCTGATCGCGGCGGTGCAGATGGGCGCGCTCGAACTGCATCTTTGGGGCACGCATGTGGATGCGATCGAGCAGCCGGATCGCATGGTGTTCGATTTCGATCCGGACGAAGCGGTTGACTTCACTATGGTCAAACAAGCCGCGAAAGACATGCGCAAGCGTTTGCAGTCGCTCGACCTCGAGTCATTCCCGATGGTGACGGGCGGGAAGGGCATTCATGTCGTTGTGCCGCTCACGCGCGGACATTCGTGGGACCAGCATCGCGATTTCTCGGAAGCGATTGCGCGCATCATGGCAGAGGAAGAGCCAGACCGTTTCGTCGCGAACATGTCGAAGGCAAAGCGCAAAGGAAAAATTTTCGTCGACTATCTGCGCAATGCGCGCGGCGCGACGGCGATTGCGCCTTATTCGTCCCGGTCTCGCAAAGGCGCGCCATTCGCCGTGCCGGTATCCTGGGAAGGCCTGAGCAAACTCAAGAACGCGCATCCGTTTTCGGTCGGCGACGTGCCGCGCGCAGATCCCTGGAAGGGCTACGCGAGACTGAAACAGCGGCTCCCGAAGCCGGCTTAAGTCTTTGCCGAACCGTCACAATCGTTAATTTTGGTTGCGGATAAGTCCGTGAACGCCGCAAGAACATTCGCGCTCCGGTTGAACTTGATGATCACCCATAACGACCGGCACGAAAGGCGAACTTATCCCCTTGCCGTAAGCGTTTTAGCGTAGTAGAACGTAACAAGAACACGCTAGTTTTCCCCGGCGCGTTCCACCCCTGTGGAAAAACTCTTAACGCGCAGGGTGTTGGAGCCAATCGGGTCTAGGGTGCCGGGCCGCCGGACGCGGCAATTTCGGGAGCTACAGGAAGGTACACATGGCAGGCAGCGTCAATAAGGTCATTCTCATCGGAAATCTCGGCGCTGACCCGGAAATCCGCAAAACCAATGACGGCCGGCCGATCGCGAACCTGCGTATCGCGACTTCAGAATCCTGGAAGGACAAGGCGACCGGCGAACGCCGCGAAAAAACCGAGTGGCATCGCGTCGTGATTTTCAGCGAAGGCCTTTGCCGGATCGCCGAGCAATATCTGAAAAAGGGCGCCAAGGTTTACATCGAGGGCTCACTGCAGACCCGCAAATGGCAGGACAAGGAAAGCGGTCAGGATCGCTATTCGACCGAAGTCGTGCTGCAGAACTTCAATTCCACGCTGACCATGCTTGACGGCCGCAGTGGTAGCGCCGGCATGTCCGATGATGGCGGCAGCGAGTTCGGCTCGACAGGAACCGCGCAACGTCCGCGCGTGGCAGCCGCCGGCAAGCGCAACGAACTCGACGATGACATTCCGTTCTGAGATTCGCTGCAGCGCTCGTTGACGGCCACACGCGCGGCGATTTCACTCCCGTACCCGGCGCATAAGCCGGGGATGGGGGTTTAAATGAAAAAATTCATAGGGGCTGCGGCGGCTGCTTTGTCGCTGGCATTAGTGTTTTCGTTCGGTTCGGCAACGAAAGCCGAAGCGCAGTGGATCCGGATCGATAACGGTTGCGTCTACAGCACCCCACTCTGCGAGGCGGTGATGCGCGACGCTAACTGGGGTCTTCTGGACGTTTCCAAGATTCAGCCGCGGCCCGCGAACCCTGTAAACCTACGCGGCTACAGAACAAACATAACCTCCGCCTGCGGACGGCGAGTTGTAGGTCGTATGACCAAAGGAACCGCCGATATCTGCGTAATTTTCCCGTTCCGGTTGTTCTAAATATTCGCAAGCAACATGACGGCAGCGGCCGATAAGCCGCTGCCGTTTTGATTCAAACCGCGCTACGTTTCTTCGATGAGAATCCTTGTCACCGGCGCCTATGGCTTTATCGGTTCGGCGGTGACGGCGCGGCTTATCACGGATGACCACGAGGTCGTTGGCATCGGGCGCGATATTGCGCGCGCAGCCCAGGCGCTACCGCAAGTTCGCTGGATTTCCCTCGATATTTCGAAAGCAAAGCGCGCGGAAGACTGGCTGCCGCTTCTTGCCGGCGTCGAAGCTGTCGTGAATTGCGCGGGCGTTCTGCAGGACGGCGCAAGCGACGATGTGAAGGGCGTGCATCTCGATGGCACGCTTGCCTTGTTCAAGGCTTGTGAAACCGCGGGCGTCCGGCGCGTCGTGCATATCTCTGCAATCGGCGTCGAAGCGGATACGGCGTTCGCGCGCACCAAGCGGGAAGCCGACGACACGTTGATGAAATCGAACCTCGACTGGATCGTGCTTCGCCCGTCGATTGTAGTCGGGCGCAATGTCTATGGCGGCACTGCTTTGATCCGCGCATTGGCTAGCTTGCCGGTTCAGCCGCTCGGACCGCGCGACGCGCTGTTGCAGCCGGTACAGGTAACCGACGTCGCGAACACCGTACTGTTTTTCTTGCGCACCGACGCGCCTTCCAGGAACCTGCTCGAAGTAGCGGGACCGCAGCGCATGACGCTCTCCGAGACGGTCGCGAATTATCGCCGTTGGCTCGGTTATCGCCCGGCGCGGGTCATACGCATTCCCGGCTGGCTGGAGGCGTCGGTATTCCGGTTTGGCGATCTCGCGAGTTGGCTCGGCTGGCGGCCTCCGGTTCGTACGACCGCGCTCAGACAGTTGCAGCACGATGTTGTCGGCGACGACAAAGGCTGGACATCGGTCACGGGCATTCATGCGACGGCGTTGAACGATGCGCTCGCACGCAATCCGGCTTCCGTGCAGGAGCGCTGGTTTTCGAAATTGTTTCTGTTGAAGCCGCTTCTGATCGGCGGTCTTTCGCTGTTCTGGATTACGACTGGCGTGATCACGCTTGGGCCCGCACGGGAAGCCGGTATTCTGCTTCTGCTGCAGGCAGGCTTGAGCGGCTATGCAGTTCCGGCTGCGATCGGTGGCGGTATCCTCGATCTTGTGATTGGCCTGGGCATCGCAATCAAAAAGACGGCACGCTACGCGCTATGGGCGTCCATCATTGTGTCGTTCGCCTATCTTCTGTTGGGTGGAGTGTTGTTGCCAAAACTTTGGTCCGATCCCCTCGGGCCGCTCGTAAAAATCCTCCCGGTACTGCTGGCGTCTTTCGCAACACTCGCCATTCTTGACGACCGCTGATGGGCTATTTCGATCTGAAATTCCTGCACATCATTGGCTCGGCGGTATTGCTGGGCACGGGCGCAGGCATCGCGTTTTTCATGCTGATGGCGCATCGCTCGAAAGATGTAGCGATCATCGCAGGCGTTGCGCGTATCGTCGTCATCGCGGATTTTCTGTTCACGGCAACGGCGGTCGTCGCGCAACTGGTCACAGGCATCCTGCTTGCGAACGTGCAAAATTATCCGCTGACGTCGAGCTGGATCGTTGCCTCGCTCGTACTCTATGTGGTGATCGGCATGTTCTGGCTGCCCGTTGTCTATTTCCAGATCCGCATTCGTGACATTGCCGTAACGGCAATGAAGGAGCGGAAGCCGCTCCCGCCTGACTATTATTGGTATTACAGAATCTGGTTTGCCTTCGGCTTTCCTGCCTTCTTTTCCATCCTGATTATTTTTTGGCTCATGATCGCGCGCCCGAAACTTTGGTGATTTTGCCCTTGCGGCTGTGGCCAAACAGGCGTTGCATGAAGGTAACGCCGCACCATAGCGGCGGTCGGGAGCACGCCATGAAATCAATCATCCGGTTTGCGGCAGTTGCCGCGTTCGCGCTCGTTTCTTCAGCAGCCTTCTCGCAGGAATTGATCGTCGAGAAGAAAACCTTCGAAATGCCGAGCTACACGACGGTCGGCGGCCAGACGATCAAGAACGTGAAGATCGGCTGGCAGGCCGCGGGTACGCTGAACGCAGACAAATCGAACGCGATCCTGATCACGCACTTTTTTACCGGCACGAGCCACGCCTTCGGCAAATACAAGCCGGATGACAAAGTAGCAGGCTATTGGGATGCAATCATCGGTCCCGGCAAAGCGATCGATACCAACAAGTACTACGTGATTTCATCCGACACGCTGGTGAATTTGAATCCGAACGCGCCGGTCGTGACGACGGGTCCCGCGAGCATCAATCCCGACACCGGCAAGCCCTACGGGATGTCGTTTCCGCTCGTGACCATGCGCGACTTCGTAAACGTGCAGAAGGCGCTGGTCGAAAGTCTCGGCATTAAAAAGCTGAAGATGGTTGCGGGCCCATCGGGCGGCGGCTTGCAGGTCTATGAGTGGGCGGCCGGTTACCCGGAGATGGTCGAGAAGATCATGCCGGTGATCGCGGCCGCCGAGCTGAGCTCTTTTCTTACAGGTTGGCTCAGCGTTTGGGCTGCGCCGATCCTGCTCGATCCGAAATGGAACGGCGGCGATTATTACGGCAAGGAAGCGCCTGTCGACGGTCTCGCGCAAGCGCTTAAAATCGTGACGCTGCATGCGCAGCAATGGCAATGGGCTGAGAAAACATTCGGCTTGGCTTTCGCCGAAGAGGGCAAAGACCCCACCAAGAGCTTCGGCGCGAAGTTCAAGATCGAGGCGACGCTGGACGCTGCCGGCAAAGCGCGCTCGGCGACGGCTGATGCCAATCATTTCCTTTATCTTGTGAAAGCCAACCAGGCATACTCAGCCGACATCTCGAAGATCAAAGCGCCGACGCTCATGATCTACGCGCCGAGCGATCTCGTATTTCCGGCGGAGATTGTGGAGCAGGGCGCCAAGAAAATCGCGGCCAACGGCACGCCGGTGCAGACCGTGAAGCTTGAAGGCCCGAACGGGCATTTGCTTGGCGTGATTGGGATGGCGCAGGCGAAAGACCAGATCGAAGCGTTTCTGAATAAATAAGCAAACGCAGGCGGCGCGGGGTGTGCTCGCGCCGCTTACATTTTACGAGGCCTGAAGATGTTTACGACCGTCGTTCAATTTCGCTTGCCGTCGCCGATTACGATCGAGCAGGCATCGCTTCGCTTTCAGTCGAGCGCGCCGAAATACGTGAACCTGGATGGCTTGGTCCGCAAACACTACATCGTTTCACCGGACGGAAAGGTTGCAGGCGGCGTTTATCATTGGACGTCGCGCGCAGCGGCTGAAAAAGTCTACAGCGGCGAGTGGCGGCAGTTTGTCGAAAAGCTCTACGGCGTTGCGCCGGAGATATTGTGGTTCGATAGCCCGGTGTCGATCGATAACATGGCCGGTAGCGTGATCGCAGTCGATAAAGTCGGCGAGAAAATCTGATCGCGCCATGACGCTCGCGCCGCTTCTCAACGCTTCCATCGCAATCCAGTTGCATGCTTTCGCGGCGATGGCCGCGTTCGTGCTCGGCCTTCTGCAATTTGCGCGGCGCAAGGGCACATTTTCGCACCGGACATTCGGCTGGATCTGGGTCGTACTGATGCTGATCGTCGCGATCAGCGCGTTCTGGATTCACGAGATAAAGCTGTGGGGCATCTGGAGCCCGATCCATATTCTGTCGATCGTGACGCTCGTAAATTTGCCGCTCGCCGTTTACATGGCGCGCACGCATCGCGTGAGCGCGCATCGATCCTGGATGATCGGGATTTTCGCCGGCGCGCTCGTAATCGCGGGAATTTTCACGTTCGTTCCGGGCCGTATCATGCACGGCGTCATATTCGGTAGCTGAGCGCCAATAAACTATTGAAATTAAATACAAAATCGCTGTGTTTAGAATGGTGATTTGCTGGTATTCGGCGCCGGAATCGGCTAGAAAACGGGCACTGATTTCAGCCGGATAATCCGCTCTCGTGGCCGACGAAAAGACACCCAATCCGGGGGATTTACCGCCCTCGGATATCAAGCCCGTTTCGATTACGGACGAGTTGAGCCGCTCGTATCTCGATTACGCGATGAGCGTAATCGTGTCGCGCGCTCTTCCGGACGTGCGCGACGGCTTGAAGCCCGTGCATCGCCGCATTCTCTATTCGATGCACGAGCAGGGCTACGAGTGGAACAAGGCTTACCGGAAATCCGCGCGCGTTGTCGGCGACGTCATTGGTAAATATCACCCGCACGGCGACCAATCCGTTTACGACGCACTCGTTCGCATGGCGCAGGATTTTTCCATGCGCGTCGAACTGGTCGATGGTCAGGGCAACTTCGGCTCGGTCGACGGCGATCCGCCGGCGGCCATGCGCTATACCGAAGTACGCCTGAAAAAAATCGCCGATGCGCTGGTCGACGATCTCGACAAGCAGACGGTCGATTATCAGGACAACTACGACGGCTCCGAAAAAGAGCCGATGGTGCTGCCCGCGAAATTCCCGAACCTGCTCGTCAACGGCGCCGGCGGCATCGCAGTCGGCATGGCGACGAATATTCCGCCGCATAATCTCGGCGAGGTGATCGACGCGTGCATGGCGCTGATCGACAAGCCGGACCTCACACTGGACGAACTTTGCGACATCGTGCCCGGTCCGGATTTCCCTACCGGCGGTATCATTCTCGGCAAGAACGGTATCCGCCAGGCGTATCATCTCGGCCGCGGTTCCATCATGGTGCGCGGCCGCGTCGCGATCGAGACCGACAAGCGGGAACGCGAGTCGATCATCATCACCGAAATTCCCTATCAGGTGAACAAGGCGTCGATGATCGAGCGCATCGCCGAACTCGTGCGCGACAAGCGGATCGACGGCATCGGCGATATCCGCGACGAGTCGAGCCGCGATGGCATGCGCGTCGTGATCGAACTGAAGCGCGAAGCCGTATCCGAGATCGTACTGAACCAGCTCTATCGCTTTACGGCGCTGCAGTCGTCGTTCCCGGCAAACATCGTCGCACTAACCGGCGGCCGTCCGGCAACGATGAACCTGCACGATCTCGTGTCGGCATTCGTCTCGTTCCGCGAAGAAGTCATTGGCCGCCGCACCAAGTTCCTGCTGAACAAGGCACGTGACCGCGCGCATGTATTGGTAGGTCTTGCGATCGCTGTTGCGAATATCGACGAGGTCATCAAGGTCATTCGCGGATCGAAAGATGCCGCGACCGCGCGCGATGAATTGATGACGCGCGAGTGGCCGGCGAAAGACGTGAAAGCGCTTGTCGAATTGATCGACGACCCGCGTCATAAGGTGACTGCCAAGGGCACGTACAAGCTCTCAGAAGAGCAGGCGCGCGCGATCCTCGATCTGCGTCTGCAGCGCCTGACTGCACTCGGCCGCGACGAAATCGCTGCCGAACTCGATACGCTCGGGAAAGAGATCGCAGAGTATCTTGAAATCCTGCGCAGCCGCGCGCGCATTCAGTCGATCATCAAGACCGAACTCTCCGAGATCAAGAAAGAGTTTGCGACGCCGCGCAAGACCGAAATCTCCGGCGAAGAAATCGGTGAAATCGACGAAGAAGCGCTGATCACGCCGGAAGAGATGGTGGTGACCGTCTCGCATGCGGGTTACGTGAAGCGCGTCCCGCTTTCCACCTATCGCGCGCAGCGCCGTGGCGGCAAAGGCCGCGCCGGCATGCAGACGCGCGAAGAAGATTTCGTGAGCAGGCTCTTCGTCGCGTCTACGCATGACGAAGTGCTGTTCTTCTCCTCGCGCGGCCGCGCCTACACGCTAAAAGTCTGGAAGCTTCCGCTTGCAGCCCCCCAGGCACGCGGCAAAGCGTTCGTGAACTTGTTGCCGATCGAAACCGATGAGACGATCACGTCGATCATTACGATGCCGTCCGATACGGCCGAGCGCGACAAGCTCAACATCATGTTTGCGACGACTGCGGGCGGCGTGCGCCGGAACGCGCTCTCCGACTTCGTCGATATTCGCCGCTCCGGTATCATCGCGATGAAACTGGATGAGGGTGAGTCGATTGCCGACGTCGCGCTCTGCACCGATGCCGACGATATTCTGCTTTCGACCGCGGCCGGACAATGCATCCGCTTCCCGGTGAGCGACGTGCGCGTATTCAAGGGCCGTGACTCGACTGGCGTGCGCGGCATCAAGCTCGATGACGACAAGATCATTTCGATGGCGATCATTCGTCATGTCGAAGCGACCAGCGAAGAGCGCGTCGCCTATCTGAAACTTGCGAATGCGGTTCGCCGCGGCGAGGAAGCCGAAGCAGAGGCCGACGATGAAGAGAAGGTCGGGTCGATCGAGCTTTCGCAGCAGCGCTATGCCGAAATGGGCGCCGCCGAGCAGTTCATTTTGACGCTGACCGAGCGCGGTTACGGCAAGCGCACGTCCTCCTATGAATTCCGTATTACGGGCCGCGGCGGGCGGGGCATCGTCGCAATGGATGTATGGGATCGAAAGGCCGGAGAAATTCGCGCCAAGACGGGCCTCGTCGTCGGCTCGTTCCCGGTCGAGGAAACCGACCAGATCATGCTCGTCACCGACGCGGGCAAGCTGATCCGCACGCCGGTTTCCGGAATCCGCATTACTGGGCGCTCGACGCAGGGCGTCATCGTGTTCGATACCGCCGATGACGAGAAGGTGGTGTCGGTCGAGCGTATCCGCGAGGACGACGACAGCGCAGAAAGCTGACCGCGCCTTGCCGCGCGGCGAGCAGAGGGATATCGAAACGGCATGGAACGCACCGGCCTCTACGCTGGCACCTTCGACCCCATTACGAATGGGCACCTCGATGTTCTGGAGGCAGCCGCCCGCATGTGCGACCGCATTGTGGTCGCGATCGGCATTCATCCAGGGAAGAAGCCGCTGTTCGACGCCGACGAACGCAAGACGATGATCGAGAAGGCGACGGCTTCGATTGCGCGCGCCTACAAGGTGAAGGTCGAAACGATCACGTTCGACGGCCTCGTCATTAATGCGGCGAAGAAATCGAAGGCAACACTGCTGATCCGCGGCCTGCGCGACAGCACCGATTTCGATTACGAAATGCAGATGAGCGGCATGAACGGCGAAATGGCGGCGGCAATCCAGACCATATTCATTCCGGCGACACCGCCGACGCGGCATATCACCGGAACGCTGGTGCGCCAGATCGCTGCGATGGGCGGCGACGTCTCCAAATTCGTGCCCGATTTCGTAGCGAAGAAGCTCGCGGCACAATACGCCAAAACGAAATAAGACCGAGGAAACGCCGATGCGTAAATTTCATCTCATTGCGATGTTCTGCGCGCTGCTGATCCCGGCCGCCGCAATCGCGCAGCAGAATTTCGATCCGTGGCGCGGTGTCGTGCCCGATCAAAAAGCGAAATCCGATACCAAGGCCGATGCCAAGGCGCCGAAGAAAACCGCGCAGACGAAGACGGCAGGCGGCGATACGCTGACGCTGGAAACCACCAAGGGCAATATCGTTATCCGGCTCCGCACCGACATTGCGCCGAACCACGCGAAGCGCTTGCAGCAGCTTGCGAGCGAAGGCTTTTATAACAATGTGCCGTTTCACCGCGTGATCGACGGCTTCATGGCGCAAACCGGCGACGGCCAGAATGGCGACGGCTCCGGCGGTTCGAAACTGCCGGATCTACGGTCGGAATTTTCGAGTGTGCCTTTCCGCCGCGGCATCGTCGGCATGGCGCGCAAAGGCGGCAATAACAATTCCGCCAATAGTCAGTTCTTCATTATGTTCGCCGAACAGTCTTCGCTGAACGGCCAATATACCGTGGTCGGCGAAGTCGTGTCCGGCATGGATGTCGTCGATAAAATCAACAAGGGCGAACCGCCCCGTAACCCCGATCGCATCAAGCGCGCAGTCGCGGGACAGTAAGGAAACAGACAATGGCTGACGAAAACACCCTGATCCTCGAAACCACCCAAGGTCCGGTCACGATCAAGATGCGTCCAGATCTCGCGCCGGGTCATGTCGCGCGCATCACGCAGCTCGTGAAAGACGGCTTTTACAACGGTGTCGTGTTTCACCGCGTGATCGACGGCTTCATGGCGCAGACCGGGTGCCCGCATGGCACCGGTACCGGCGGCTCCGGCAAAAAGCTCAAGGCCGAATTCAACGGCGAGCCTCATGTGCGCGGGACGGTTTCCATGGCGCGCGCCGCCAACCCGGATTCTGGCGACAGCCAGTTCTTCATTTGCTTTGGCGATGCACGCTTTCTCGACGGCCAGTACACCGTGTGGGGTGAAGTTACCTCCGGCATGGAAAACGTCGACAAGATCAAGCGTGGCGAGCCGGTGATGAACCCGGACAAGATCGTTTCCGCCAAAATGGCGGCCTGAGCGCCGCGGGTACGCCCGCGCCAGAGATGAAGACTGCCGATTTCGATTTCGATCTGCCGCAGGAAGCGATTGCGCTCCGGCCCGCAGAGCCGCGCGATTCCGCGAAGCTCCTCGTGGTGCGGCCGGAAGCCAAACCGGAATTCGAAGATCGCACTATTTCCGATCTTCCGTCGCTGCTGCGGGCCGGCGACGTGCTTGTCGCGAACGACACCAAGGTCATTCCCGCGCGCCTGATCGGAACGCGGGAGCGGAACGGCGTCACCGTCGATGTCGAAGCGACCTTGCTCAAGCGCCTGTCGCCCGAGCGTTGGCAGGCTTTGGCGAAACCCACGAAACGTCTGCATGTCGGCGATCGGATTCGCTTCGGCCATGAGTCGCGGGTTTGTCTGCTCGGTGCGCTCGATGCGGCGGTCGAAGAAAAAGGCGAGGGCGGCGAGATAACGCTGCGCTTCGATTTTCACGGCGCAGTGCTCGACGAAGCAATCGATGCGCTCGGGCACATACCGCTGCCACCCTATATCGCGTCAAAGCGCGCCGACGATGAGCGGGATCGCAGCGACTATCAGACCTTGTTCGCGGCGCATGAAGGCTCCGTTGCAGCGCCGACCGCGGGACTGCATTTCACGGATATGCTGCTGTCTAAACTCAAGACCGCAGGCATTGGCCTGGAGAAGGTTACGCTGCACGTAGGCGCCGGAACATTCCTGCCGGTAAAGACCGACGATCTCGCGTCACACAAGATGCACGCAGAGTATGGGGTCGTGTCGCCGGAAACAGCGAAGGCCATCAATGAAGTACGAGCGAAAGGTGGCCGCGTCATTGCCGTCGGAACAACCGCCTTGCGGCTGCTGGAATCCGCCGCTGGCGAAGACGGCAAGGTAAAGCCGTTCATGGGCGAGACGGATATTTTCATTTCGCCGGGTTATCGCTTCCGTGCGGTCGATGCCTTGCTCACGAATTTTCACCTGCCGCGCTCGACGCTGTTCATGCTGGTGAGCGCGTTTGCGGGCCTCGATCGAATGAAAAGCGCTTATGCGCATGCCATTTCGAGTGGCTATCGCTTTTACTCCTACGGCGACGGTAGTTTGCTCTTTCCGGAAGCACCGCGTTAGAACGCCCTATGAAATTTAATCTGTTGGCTACGGATGGAGCGGCGCGCCGCGCCGAACTCGCGACATCGCGCGGCGTAATCCGCACGCCTGCATTTATGCCTGTCGGCACAGCCGCGACAGTGAAAGCGATGTTTCCGGAAACGGTGCGCGCCACGGGCGCTGATATCGTGCTCGGCAACGTCTATCACCTGATGCTGCGTCCCGGCGCGGAGCGCCTTGCGAAGCTCGGCGGCCTTCATAAGTTCATGAAATGGGACGGGCCGATCCTCACGGATTCCGGCGGCTTCCAGGTGATGTCGCTCGCGAAGCTCCGGACGCTCGACGAGAATGGCGTAAAATTCCGCTCGCATATCGACGGTACGGCCTACGAATTGACTCCAGAGCGCGCGATGGAAATTCAGGCGCTGCTTGGCTCCGATATTTCCATGCAACTCGACGAATGCGTGCGGCTTCCTTGCAGCGACGAGGAAATGGAGCGCGCGATGCGCTTGTCGCTGCGTTGGGCGGAGCGTTCGAAGCGCGCATTCGGCTCGCCGAAAGACCGCGCGGTCTTCGGCATCGTGCAAGGCGGCTCTTCCGTTCCGCTGCGGCTCCAGTCAGCGAAAGAACTCACGAATATAGGCTTCGACGGCTATGCGATCGGCGGCCTTGCGGTCGGCGAACCGCAGGAGGTCATGCTCGACACCATCGAAGCCACGATGCCGGCGCTTCCCGCCGACAGACCGCGCTATCTCATGGGCGTCGGCACACCGGATGATCTGTTGAAAGCCGTGGCACGCGGCATCGATATGTTCGACTGCGTGATGCCGACCCGCGCCGGAAGACACGGTGTTGCCTATACGCGCTTCGGTCAACTGAACATGAAGAACGCGCGTCATGCGGAAGATCCGCGCCCGCTCGATGAGACGAGCGATTGTCCCGCGGCGCGCGATTATTCCCGCGCTTACCTGCACCATCTCATCAAGGCCAACGAAATGCTTGGCTCGATGCTGCTGACCTGGGTGAATGTTGCGTACTACCAGGCACTGATGGCGGGCATGCGCGACGCGATCACGAAGGGGCGGCTTGCAGAATTTACCGCCGAAACAGTTGAAGGCTGGACGCGCGGCGAGGCGGAAGCCGCTTGAACATCAACGCAGGTTGAAGCGAACCGGAGCGGCGAAACTCATGCTGCCGCGTCCGAGCGACGGCGGGATCGGCGGAAACGGCGAGGCGCGCTGTACCATCGCAAGTGCTGCCTGATCGAGAATACCCTGGCCGCTGCTGCCCGCGAGCGACACAGCAATCACGTTGCCGCCGGCGCCAAGCGTAAAGCGCACCGTGCTTACGCCCGTGATCTTCGCGGCACGCGCCTGCTCGGGATAGACGCGGAAGCGTTGCAGATGCGCGAGTACCATCGCGTTATAGGATGACGCGTCGGCGTTGCCGCCATTTTGAATGACGCCATTCGCGCCAGTCTGCTGCTGCGCGCTCTTGGTAGCCGCCGCGCGGTTCGGCGCTGCCGCGATGCTCGGCGCCGCCTGTTCCTGTTTCTTTTTCTGCTCGGCGGTCTTCTGCTTTTCGATCTTTTCCTGCTCGCGCTTCTGCTCGTCCTGCTTCTCCTGATTGGGAGATTGCGCGGCGGTGCTCGTCTCCGCTTTGCGCGGGGCTGCGAGTTCTTCCTTCGGTAAGGCCAGAACGGGCGCGTTGTTCGGCGCGGTTTCCGCCTTTTGCGCTTCCTTCTGTTTTTCCTGCTGCTTCACTTGCGGCGTCGTATTGGTCTGCTTGGTCGCGTCCGGCGCCGTCATATTCGTAGGTGTTTTCGAGGGCGGCAGTTTCGCGTCTGCGACGATGTCGATATCGAGAACAACCGTGCCGTCGGAGGACTGCGCGCCGCCCGTATTCGCCGCCCGCTCGACGTCGCGGATAAACTGCAAGTGCAGCATCGAGAATACGATGAGATGCAGGAGCAGCGCGCCGATCAGCGCCTGCTGCAGACGTCCGCGGTAGTGTTGCGGCAGCAGAATGGTCGGGCGTTCAGCGGACGAAAGCGTTGCCGGCTTAGCCTTGTGCTTTTTCGGCGCTGCCGTCTTGCGTTCGATCTCGACGATGGGCGCGGAATTTCCGGCGTTCGTGCTTTCCGATCGGATTGCGCGCAGCCGGAACGGCAGAATGGTCGCGCTCGAAGGCGCGTCTTCATCCCGCCGCGTGGGCTTTGGTGCGCTGCCGATCTTCCGCATTACGCAGCCTTGTTCGGCATCCTCTGCACGAGCACCGACTCGAAGCCTTCGAATTCAGGGTGGCCGACATACATCGGCACGGCAGGCTTGTGCTCGCTCGCGCGCGCATGCGCTTTGCGGAAGCCTTCGGAGTTGGTCCAGTTTTCGAAGTCTGCTTTCGTGCGCCACGCCGTGTGCGACGAATACAGCGTGTGATCGTCCTTCTTCGGGCCCTTCAGGAGATGAAATTCCATGAAGCCCGGCATGGTATCGAGATAGGATTCGCGCTCGCGCCAAACGCGCTCGAAGGCGTCTTCCTGGCCGAGCGTAACTTTGAAGCGGTTCATGGCGATAAACATAGGCAGTTTCCTTTTTGCCTCGCGGCTGCTGGGTTTGCTAACGCCTCCGGCAACGGAAACGCAAGCGTTCCTGCTTCCGGATTGCCCCGGAAGCAGGAATTTCGGTTCGGTGCTCCTCGACGAGGAGCGCGTTATGGCGGAGCCGCGAACGGCTCCGCCGAAGTCGTCAGCGCGCGGCGAGCGGGCCGTACGGAATGAGTGGCACACCATCGCCGAACAGAACGCGGATCGAGCCCTTCACTGTGACTCCCGGCGCAGCGCCCGCCCAGAGCGTGTCGTTCTGTGCGTCCGTGGGAGTAGAGCGCGGCACGGGATAGGGCAGGTAATACGTGTTCAGGAGATTATCGACGTGCAAGGCCAGCGTCGTGGTTTCGGTCGCCTTGTAGTTCACCTGCAGGTTCACAAGGTTATAGTGATGCGCCGGAATATAGTTCGCCGGGATGTCGGTCTTGTGGTCGACCGCGGCCCAACGGACTACCGTCGTCAAACGGCCCTCGAGGAAGCGCATGCCGAAAGTGGTAACGACTTTGTTCGGCTGGATGTTCACGAGGCCGATATTGGTCGCGACGTTCACACCGCGCTGATACTGCGCAGCCAGACCGACAAACCATCGCTTCGCATCATAGGTGCTTTCGAACTCAACGCCATCGATGCGCGCCTGGGTGATGTTCTGGTACTGCGAATACAGCGGCACGTTATAGCCCGGCACGTTGGGGCCGAAGCCGACGAGCTCGATGTAGTCGTCCACGTCATTGCGGAACACGTTGAACTTCGCGCGGAACGCGTCGCCAGCAACGCGGACGTTGTCGAACTTGAAGTTGACGCCGATTTCCTTGTTGCGGCCGACTTCAGGACGAAGATTGAAGTTCTGCAGGAAGCAGAACATGCCGACGCTGCCATCCGGGCAGACGCTCGGGGGAGGACCGCCGCCGGTCGGATGTGCGCTGATGATCAGCGTTTCCGTGAGCGTCGGCGAGCGATAGCCTTCCGCATAGCTGACATAGGGCTGAATGCCTGCGACCGGCGTAATGCCGATCGTGATTTTCGGCGAGAAGTGATCTTTGTTCAGTGAGTTACCGCCGGCCTGGAAATCGTACTGGTCGTAGCGACCGGCGCCGATGATTTCGAGCCAGTTGTTGAACGTCGACTTCAACTGGATGAAACCGCCGAACACGTTCCGGCGGCCGCCCGGCGTCGTAAGATCGCCGGTACCGCGCGGATCGAAGGTGGAAACCTGATCGTTGAAGAAGTCGCCGCCGTAGGTGAGGGCGTGTTCCCAACCGGTCGTGCCCGAGAAACGGGTGGTATTGTTGATGTTGAAGCCGACCGTATCGGTCTGGAAGCCTCGAAGATCGCCGACACAACCGCTGATGTTGTTGCCGGGAGCGACGCCGCCGCAATACGCCGAATTGGTCGTTGTCGTGTGCAGGATCTTGAGTTGCTTGGTATCGGTACGAACCCAGTAGGCGTTCGCATCGAAATCGAACAGACGATCTTCGGGACGGCTATAGCGCCAGCGCGTGTTGAAGTTGTAGTTGTCGGTATTGGTGTAATAGACCGACGTTCCGCCAAGTACGCCGCGCGGCGGCTGACCGAAGTTGTACTTCGAGTCCATGACGAGTCCGCTCAGCGTCAACGTATGACCGTCCGCCGGGCGGAAATTCATCTTCGCAAGGCCGCTGTTCGTTTCGTTCCATGTATTCGGAACGATCCAGCCGGTGCCGTCCTTGTAGTTCTGCGCATCACGGAACGAGCCGCCGAGGATAATGTCGGCATTCGCATCGCGCGCTGCAAAGAAGTTGGATGTGACAACACTGCCCGTGTTGGTGCCGAACGTAAGCGAGCTTTCGTTCGCCCAGCGCTGGCCGGCACGAAGAATGTCCGATGCTTCCTTGAGGCGGAAATTGACGACGCCGCCGATTGCGCCGGAACCGTACACGTTAGCGCTCGGACCGCGGGTCACATCAACGCCGCCGACCATTTCCGGATCGAGATAGATAAAGCCGTTCGCGAAATGGCCGGTACGCTGCGCGTTCTGGCGCGTACCGTCGATCAGCATGGCGACGCGGCCGAAGTCCTGCAGACCGCGAATGTTGATCGCGCTTCCCGGTTCGTCACCGCGATCCTGGAACGTCACACCGGGAATCGCCTGAAACAGATTAGAAATACGCGATGCATTGCGCTCGCGAATTTCCTGCGGCCCGAGAACGCTGACCGGCGCAAGCGCGTCGATCGCAAGTTCTTCCGTTCTCGTCGCAGTGATGGTGATCGCATCGAGCGTCGTGACCTGCGCGGATGCAGGCGAGAGAAGCGCCGATGTGAATAGAGTTACGGCAGATACACTGCCCAGTAGCGCATTTGCGCGCTTTGTCGTCCCGACCATTTGAAGCCCCACTTTTTTTTGTTGCCGGGGCTTGCGGGCTGCAGCTTTTGCTGCGGCTAGCTGGCGGGCGCTGCGAAGCCAGCCCGACTTCGCAAATTAGTTGCTATACGTAACGATACGGCGTACATGGGTCAAGTTATTGAAATCACTAGATAAAAACAGTTCTAAACTGCGCGCAGTTGAGAATTGTTCAAAAGAAGCGGCGAGCGCGGGCGATGGACAGTTCTTCGATGCCGAAAAAGGCGGATTCAGTGGATGTCGCGAGTACGCCGGGCGCTTCTTCGTCTAATTCGCGCTCGATAGAGATTGCGAACAACCGGCTCGAGAGCCGTGATCTTTTTGTCGCAACGAAAGAAATAACGATCGGCCACGAAGGCGAAGTGTACCGCCTGCGGCTGACGGCACTGAACAAGCTGATCCTGACAAAATGAAAAACTCTTTCGCGCGCAGCGCAGTTTACGCTGCTTTTATTCTTGGCGTTTCGTCGGTGATCGTAAACGCAGGCGCCTGGTCTGTGAAAGACGCGGCAGGCCGCACGGTCGAAATCGCAGACACGTCGCGCATCGTGACGATCGGCGGCGCCGTGACGGAAATCGTCTACGCACTCGGCTTCGGAGATCAGGTTGTCGCGATCGATCTGACAAGCACGTATCCCGCTGCAACCAAAGCAAAGCCCAGCGTCGGCTATATGCGCGCGCTTTCGCCTGAAGGCGTGCTCGCGCTTGCGCCGAAGATCGTACTTGCGATCGAAGGCTCCGGCCCGCCGGATGCAGTCGAAGTGCTTTCGCGTGCGTCCGTTCCGTTCGTGATCGTGCCGGAAGGCTACGACGAAGCGAGCGTACTCAAGAAAGTGCGCTTTATCGCGCAGGCGCTAGGCGTTGCCGAGAAAGGCGAGGCGATGGCGAAGCAGATCGCGGAAGATTTCGCTGCGGTCTCTGCGATGCGCGCCAAGATCGCCTCGCGGCGAAGTGCAGTTTTCGTGCTTGCGGTCGGCAACGGCACGCCGACCGTCGCCGGCGAACATACGAGCGCGGAAGGCATCTTCAAGCTCGCGGGTATCGACAACGCGATACGCGGCATGACCGGCTACAAACCTGCGACACCGGAAGCGACGCTCGCCGCAGCGCCGCAGGCTGTCGTAACCATGATCGAGCGCGGCCACGGACTTGGCGCAGATGTCATGTTCGCGCTGCCCGCGTTCGCCGGCACGCCGGCTGCGAAAGACCAGCGCCTCGCTTCCGTGCCGTCTTACTATCTCACCTTCGGCCCGCGCACTGCGCATGCAGCGCAGAAACTCGCGGCGCTGATTTATCCCGAACTTTCTCTGCCGCAGCTGCCGCCACGGCCCTGGACTGAGGCGGAGCCGGCCGCGACGCGATGACCGTGGGCGATAGCGCCCTCAGCGTATCGTGGCGGCGTTCCGGTAGAACGCGCGGCATCTTGATCGGCTGTGCCGTTCTTCTGTTGATTGCTTTCGTTGCCTCGCTCGCAATCGGCCCCGTCGTGATCGCGCCGGAAAAGGTCGTCTCGATATTGTGGGACGGGCTGTTCGGCGTTCGCGGCACATCCAGCATCGATTTGCGCGATGCGATTGTAGTGCTCGATATTCGGCTGCCGCGCACGGTACTGGCCGCGATTGTCGGCGCAGCTCTCGCGGTCGCCGGTGCGATTTTGCAGGGTGTGTTTCGAAATCCGCTGGCTGATCCCGGCCTGGTCGGCATTTCGCCCGGTGCCGCACTCGCGGCCGTGGCCTGGATTGTGTTCGG
>Ga0247762_1000070_pt1 | contig 47243 bp, 45 predicted proteins | sample UWRJL081202R4_FD_181016 | JGI IMG/M metagenome (GOLD analysis project Ga0247762, IMG submission 181016) | Plant litter microbial communities from Arlington Agricultural Research Station in Wisconsin, United States - UWRJ-L081-202R-4 | ecosystem: Environmental > Terrestrial > Plant litter >...
TCGCCAATCCCGCAGCCCACGCCGAGACCGAAACCGCCATGGACCAGGTCATTGTCACCGACCGCGCCGTCGCCACCAGCGGATCCTACCGTCGCGGCTTCGACCTTGCCTCTAACCTTGGCACGCCCCAGTTCTCTCACATCCTCGATCCCCGCACGGCCCAGCCCGCCGGACATATCCTCTCGTCCACCGTCATCGCCCGCGATGCCGAAACCGCCGGAGCCCTGGCAACCGCCTTCAGCGTCCTGCAGCCGGAAGAGTCCGCAGCCCTCGCAGCGAAGACTCCGGGCGTCGCCTATCTTCTCGTTACTCGCGATGGAGAGCGCATCGCCAGCAAAAACTGGGCCGACTATCAAACCAACTCCGTTCTGGAGGTCGCCTACGTGGCCGGACACGGCAAGTCCGTCGCCCCATCCAGCGCAGCCTGGAACCAAAACTATGAGTTGATGATCCAGCTCGAACTCGCGCGCATCGACAGCCCCCGCTACCGCCGTCCCTACGTAGCCGTCTGGGTCGAAGACAAGGACCACTTTCCTGTCCGCACCCTAGCCCTCTGGTTTCAGAAACCACGCTGGCTCCCGGACCTGAAGAGCTGGTATCGCGACGACCAGGTACGCGCCATGGCCGAAGGAAGCGATCTCTCCAAAACCGTAAGCTCCGCCACCCGCGCGCCCGGAACCTACACCCTGAAGTGGGACGGCAAGGACAACGACGGCAAACTCGTCCAGGCCGGCAAGTACACCATCTGCGTCGAAGTCACACGCGAGCACGGCACCTACGAGATCCAGCGGCAGGAGATGGACTTCAACGCCAAGCCGCAGCAGGCGACCCTGGCCGCCGGAACCGAGATGGGCGCCGTCTCGTTGGCCTACAGAAAGAAGTAGCGCGTGGCCGAGACCGCTTCACAGGAAACTCCACCGAAGGTTGCAGCCAGACCGAGAAACCCACCCACGCGGGGCGCGATCGTGCGCCGCAAAACGGCGGTCGTCTCTCGCTGGCTGCATATCTACCTGTCGATGGTCTCGTTCGCGCTCGTTCTCTTCTTCTCCGTCACCGGCCTCACCCTGAACCACACTGAGTGGTTCGACGGCCAACAACGAACCGTTACCAGCACGGGCAATATGCCTCTGGCACTTCTGGCAAAACCGGACGAGCTGCGGATCGTGGAACAGATCCGCAACGTAAACCACGTCCGCGGAGCGATGTCCGACTTCCGCACGGAAGATGACCAGATCACCGTCTCCTTCAAAGGCCCCGGCTACTCTGCGGACGTAGCTATTACACGCGCCACTGGCAAGTACGAACTCGTCGAAGTCCGCAATGGCTTCGTCGCCGTGATGAACGATCTCCACAAAGGCCGCGACACCGGAAAGAACTGGGGATGGGTCATCGACGTCTCAGCTGTTCTCCTCGTCCTGGTTTCACTCTCAGGCTTCGCTCTGATCTTCTTCCTCTACAAACGCCGCACCGCGGGACTGGTCGTCGCCGCGGTGGGAGCTGTTGTGATCGTCGTGATGTATCGCTGCTTTGTTCCGTAAACTAGACGGCAATCTTTCCCGTATCGCCCACATCCGTCTTTCCACCCGTAATCGCCGCAATCGCGATTTGTCCCAGACGTACGATCCTGCTCGAGTTCGCCTCCCAATACTGCGCACCCGTGACCCTCACCTTGATGACGGTAATCGCGGGATCATTCTCGCCTTCAGGAAACCAGGCTTTGTAGGACGCGTTCCAGTACTTGTGAATCAGCGCCTTGTCCTTCGAGAGCGACGCCACGCCCTGCACCGAGATGAACTTTCCATCGTCCGCGTCGGAGTAGCTCAGGAGCACATTCTGGTCCTCGCGAATCTGCTCCGCCTTGGGCGAGTCTCCCCGCGTCACAAAGTAAATATCCCCATCGAAGCTATCTTCCTCTAGATCCTGCGTCGCCATGGGGCGCGCATGCAGCGTTCCGTCTTCCAGGACGGTCGTCAGCATAGTGAACTTGATTCCCTTCACCAGTTCCGCAATCTTCTTCAAACCCTCTGTGCCGCTATAGTCTTTCTCGCTCATGAACCTTCTCCTTCGGGAGAAGGGATGCGAAGCGCGCGAGCTAAAGATGTTTCTGGCGTCGAAAGTCGCGAATCACCTCGGCCGGGTCGCGATGGTTCCCATCTACCTCGTGATTCAACGATTGCATTTCGTCCGACGAAATCTGTCCGGCCAGCCTTTTCAGCGCCCGACCCAGCGCAGGATGTTCCCGCAAAGCATCGTCACGCACCAGCGGCACCGCTTCATACGGTGGAAAGGCGTGAAGATCGTCTTTCAGGACGCGGAGGTGCATCGCGATGATCGCCCCATCCGTAGAGTTCCCCGAGACGATATCCACCTGCTTGGCTCCGAGCGAGCGATAGAGCAGGCCCAGGTCCATCACGCGTGGCCGGTCATTAAAGTCGAGATGGTAGATCTCCTGCAAGGCAGGCAGACCGTCCGCCCTCGACTGAAATTCGTACCCTGTTCCCAGACGCAGAGACTTTGCTATCGGTGCCAGCTGTGTAAGATTTCGCACTGCGAAGAAACGAGCATCGTCCGCCCGCACGATCATGGCGAAGGTATCTTCAAATCCAAGCGAAGGCGCGACCGTGATGTGGAACTTCTGCTCATAGATCTTTCGGATCGTGGAAAGTGTCCGCGCCGGGTCGCGGTCCAACGGCTGCTTCAGAATCGCCGTCAGAGATGTGCCAGAGTACTCCACATACGCATCGATACGGCCCGACGTCAGCGCCTGGTGCGCGATATACGATCCGGCCAGGTAGAAGCGCCGGTCCACCGGTTCTCCCTCGGCTTCGACCTCCTGCGCCAGAAGCTCTCCCAACAACACCTGCTCCGTAAAGTTTTTACAGGCGATCGTGAGGCGCGAAGAACGCGGAGGGTCGCAGGCGGTCAGGAACAGCAAAGGCAGCAGAAATAGAGCGCGTTTCATCGGGCGACATTCTGGCCCGTGTTGCGAGCCAACCGGGATTCGAGAAGCCCTAACAGCCCGTCCGCCACCAGAGCCAGCAACGCCGCAGGGATCGCCCCCGCGAGCACCAGACGATTGTCCACGGATGCCACGCCACGAAAAATCAACTCTCCCAGCCCACCCGCACCGATGGCCGCCGCGATCGTTGCGACGCCCACGCAAGTTACCGTCGCCGTCCGGACACCCGCCAGAATGATGCTCGCAGAAAGAGGAAGCTCTACCTTCATAAGCTTTTGCATCTCGCTCATTCCCAAAGCATTGGATACGTCTCGCAGTGCGGGATCGATATTTCGGATGGCGGTATAGGTATTCCGCAGGATGGGCAGAAGCGCATAGGCCGTCAGGGCCACAATGGCCAACCGCGCCGCCCGCTCACCCAGCCACGGCAGAGGTAGCAGAAGTCCAAAGAGGGCCAGAGAAGGAATGGTCTGCAGGATATTTGCGATCCCCAGAAACAGCTTGGCCAGTCCCGGCTTCCGCGTCAGTAGGATGCCCATGGGCAGGGCAATTGCCATGGCGAGGCCAAGCGCCCACGCCGTCAGCCACAGATGCTCCAGCATCAGCCGCGCGATCTCAGAACCGTGTTGCCGAAGGAAGTCCATCATGCGTGGTTTCCTCCAGCAGCGTTCCGGTACGCCACGATGGCTGGATCGAGCGAGGTACGCACCTGATCGGGCGTCGTCCGGGAGATCACCTTGCCCGCCTCCATGAAGACGATGTTGTCTGCAAGGTAAAGTGCTTCGTTCAGATCGTGCGTCACCAAAAGCGCCGTCGTCTTCACGCGCCTGAGGAGGTCCCGCAGAAGCGTCTGCATCTCGGCGCGTGTGAGCGGATCGAGCGCACCAAAGGGTTCATCCAGCAGCAGAAGCATCGGCTCCGAAGCCAGCGCGCGGGCCAGCCCGGCACGTTGTCGCTGCCCCCCGGAGAGCTGATACGGGTGCCTCTGGGCAAAGCTGGCCGGATTGAGGCTCACAAGCTGCAGCAGTTCCGCCGACCGCCGCTCCTGCTCCGCCGCGGATTTCCCGGCGAGCTCCAAAGGAAGGGACACGTTGCGCCCGATGGTCATGTGGGGAAAGAGCCCGGTCTCCTGGATGACATAGCCCACGCGGTGACGAAGCGTACGAAGATCTTCAGGAGCCAGCCCAAGAACGTTCGTCCCATCCACCACCACACTTCCGGAGGTGGGTCGCACCAGCGCATTCACCATGCGCAGAAGCGTCGTCTTGCCGGAACCGGAGCGCCCAAGCAGCGCCGTCGTAGTTCCCGGCTTTAGATCCAGCGAGACGTCATCGAGGATTAAACGCGAGTCGGGCAGCATCAGACTCACGTGCGTGAGTTGGACGCTGCCCGGTTCAGCCATTCTCTAAGCCTCTGAGTCGGAAGATTCGTCGGTCGAGGCGGTGTCGGCGATCGCTGGTGTGCTGCCTCCAGCGCCCTTCACGCGAACGACGGTGATCTTGGCAAAGCCTTCCTGGAACGTCGGCGGCTTCAGGCGCTCGGCCATCTTGTGCATCACGTCGTCGGTCACCACGCGGTCGCGCTTGCTATTGCGCTCCATGCAGATCTCAAAGGGAACGTCGAAGAAGACGGCCTGCGCCTCGTAGCCAAAGCTCTGGGCCATCTTGATCCACTGGCGGCGCTCGTGCGCGGAGAGATTCGTCGCGTCCACATAGTTCCAAGGCATCTTCGCGATCAGACGCGCGCGCAGAAGAGAGCGCAGTGTGGAAAATACCAGGCCGGAGTAACGCTGGTCCGTAATGTCATCAAAGAGGATCGTCCGCAGCATGTCGGAAGAAAGAGGCTGCACGCCACGGCGCTTGTACCAGGTCGTCTTGCCGGAACCCGGAAGGCCGATGGTCAGCACAACGTAACCCTTCGGCTCCGAAGGCGTAACGGCGCGCGCCGGAACGGCTGGCACTGTAGGAGATTCGGGCTGAGTTTCTACGATGATCTTCGGTTCGCCGGCTTCGGCAGCTTTGAAGGTCATCTCGGGCGGCACGGGGGGAATCGGCAGGCTGCGGCTGGGGGCGGAGTCGGGGTACGTCGGACGGAGTGGCGCAAACTCCCCTTGCGGGATCTCCTGTCCGGATTTACCGGTGGATTCGGTATCGTTCGGTCCACGTCTGGTACGTCTTCTCATAGATGTATGCGCTCTTTCTGGTGGCGCTTCGATTTTCGGGCGGTCGCGACCGCGCTTAGGTGAGATGTACCACACGCGACGGGTGCACGCCAATTGGTGCAACAGATGCCTCTCAGGTTTGGAGGCCGCGCGTTGCGACAGCTACACTAGGTAGGATGCGTCTGCGCAACCTCCGCGCTTACGCCAACAGGGTTAATCACCCAAAGGAGCATCGCGCAATGGCAGTGAAGGTAGGCATTAACGGCTTTGGACGCATCGGACGCAACGTCTTCCGTACCGCCCTGGGCAATCCCGAAATCGAATTTGTCGCGGTCAACGACCTCACCAGCCCCGCAACGCTGGCCCATCTGCTCAAGTACGACTCCATCCTCGGCAACCTGAAGCAGGAGATCACCTTCAGCAGCGATTCCATCACCGTGGACGGCAAGACCATCAAGGTCTTCGCCGAGCGCGATCCCGCCAAGCTCGACTGGGCAGGCGTCGGCGCACAGATCGTCGTCGAATCGACCGGCCACTTCACCGACGCAGAGAAGGCCAAGGCCCACCTCGGCACGACCGTGAAGAAAGTCATCATCTCCGCCCCGGCGACCAACGAGGACCTGACCATCGTCCTCGGCGTCAACGACGACAAGTATGACGCGGCGAAGCACAACGTCATTTCCAACGCGAGCTGCACGACGAACTGCCTTGCTCCGGTGGTCCGCGTCCTGCAGGACGAGTTCGGCATCAAATCCGGCATTATGACCACGATCCACAGCTACACTAACGATCAGGTCATCCTGGACTTCCCGCACAAGGACCTCCGCCGCGCCCGCGCTGCCGCGATCAACATGATCCCCACCAGCACCGGCGCAGCCAAGGCCCTCAAGCTCGTCATCCCGGAGATCGAAGGAAAATTGGACGGCTTCGCCATCCGCGTTCCCACACCGAACGTCTCCGTCATCGATCTGACCTTCGTCGCCGAGAAGCCGATCACCGCCGAGGCGATCAACGCTGCCATGAAGGCTGCCAGCCAAGGCAAGCTGAAGGGCGTCCTTGGCTATACGGACGAGGAGCTCGTCTCCAGCGACTTCAAGGGCGACGCCCGCTCCTCCATCTTCGACAGCAAGCTGACCAAGGTGATCCAGGGCAACATGGGCAAGGTCATCAGCTGGTACGACAACGAGTGGGGCTACTCCTCGCGCGTCAAGGACCTCATCACCTTCCTGGTGCAGAAGGGTCTGTAATGGCTGAGCGAAAAAACATCGCCGGAACCTCGCCGTACGAGCCGATCATCGGCTTTTCGCGCGCGGTCAAAATCGGCAATGTCGTGCACTTTTCTGGAACCGGTCCGGTGGGAGCTGAAGAGGCTTCCCCGGCCGACCAGACGCGCGCAACGCTCAGGATCATCGAAGCCGCGCTTACTCAGGCCGGAGCCAGTTTCAAGAACGTCGTCCGTACGCGCATGTATCTCACCCGCACCGAAGACTGGGAAGAGATCGGCCGCGCCCACGGCGAGGTCTTCGGCGAAATTCGCCCGGCGTCCACTATGGTGGTGGTAAAAGAACTCCTTAACCCGCTCTGGCGCATCGAAATCGAAGCCGAAGCAATTCTTCCCTAACGCATTTCCGAACGCCCAGGAGTGGTAATGGCAAAGCTTTCGATTCGTGACCTCGATCTCAATAACAAGCGCGTCCTTATCCGCGTCGACTTCAATGTGCCCCTCTCGAAAGATGGCGGCGAGATCCTGGACGACACACGCATTCGCGAGACGCTTCCCACCATCGAGTACGCGATCCGCCGCCGCGCCAAGGTCATCCTTGCCGCCCATCTCGGTCGCCCCAAGGGCAAACCAGTGGCAGAGATGAGCCTCCGCTCCGTCGTCGACCGCCTCCGCAATCTAATCGACCACGACATGGGCGACTCCTTCAACGTCGGCTTCGCTCCGGACTGTGTCGGAGAGATCGCCACCGAACTCGTTCGCCAGTTGGAGAGCGGACAGGTCCTCCTCCTCGAAAATCTCCGCTTCCATCCCGAGGAAGAGAAGAACGATCCCGGCTTTGCAAAGAAGCTCGCCGCGCTCTGCGATATCTACGTGAACGACGCATTTGGTGCAGCGCATCGCGCACACGCTTCCACGGAAGGCATCACGCACTTCGTCGCGCTATCCGCCGCTGGTTTGCTCATGGAAAAGGAAGTCAACTATCTTGGCAAAGCGCTCCAGTCTCCCGATAAGCCCTTCGTCGCCATCATCGGCGGAGCGAAGGTCAGCGACAAGATCGGCGTCATCGACAACCTGCTGAACAAGGTCGACGCCATCATCATCGGCGGCGGCATGGCCTATACCTTCCTGAACGCGCAGGGACAGAAGACCGGAAAATCCCTCCTTGAAGCCGACAAGATCGACATCGCGAAAGCCGCACTCAAGAAAGCTGAAAAAAAGGGCGTCAAGTTCCTTCTTCCGGTCGATCACATCCTCGCCGACAAGTTTGCCGCTAACGCCAAGACACAGGTCTTCGAAGGTACAGGCGATTTCCCCGAGGGCTGGATGGCGCTCGACATCGGCCCCAAATCCATTGAATTCTTCAAGGCAGAGATCTCTGAGGCGCGCACCATAGTATGGAATGGCCCCATGGGTGTCTTTGAACTGCCTGCCTTTGCCAAGGGAACCATGGCCATCGCGCGCGCGGTCGCAGACAACACGGACGCCCTCTCCATCGTAGGCGGAGGCGACTCCGTCAGCGCTGTACACGCAGCTGAGGTGACCGATCGCATCACGCACATATCCACGGGCGGAGGCGCTTCCCTCGAGTTCCTCGAAGGAAAGACCCTGCCTGGCGTTGCCGCTCTCTCGCCTAAGCAACAGTAGGACGAATGTCCTGAGTTAGCGCTGTCGTCAATTTTTTCTTCTACTTGGGGCTTGCCAACCCCCGTTACTAACCCATAAGCTCCGGAAACTAAGAGCAGGAGAAGCATGCGCAAGAAGATCATCGCCGGGAACTGGAAGATGTACAAAAACCCCACGGAGTCCGTGGCGTTTCTGAACGAGTTTCTTCCTATGGTGAACAGTCATGAACGTGACGAGATCATCATCTTCCCAACCGCCACGTCGCTCGCCTACGTAATCGATGCGATACGGGGTTCGAACGTTCACGCCGGTGCACAGACCATGCACTGGCTGAACGAAGGTCCCTATACGGGACAGACTTCGCCGACAATGCTGACCTCGATCGGCGCGACGCACGTGCTCCTCGGCCACTCGGAAAGACGTCTTTATGCCAACGAAAGCTATGAGCACGTAAACCTCAAGCTCAAAGCCGCCGTCGCGCATGACCTCATTCCCATGCTCTGCTTCGGCGAGATGCTCGCAGACCGCCAGGCTGGTTATACGGCGGACACCCTGATGGCGCAGATGGGTGGAGCGCTCGCAAACCTCTCGCCGGAAAAGGCACATTCGCTCGTCATTGCCTATGAACCCATTTGGGCCATCGGCACCGGAAGCACGGCATCGCCCGAAGTCGCAGAAGCGGCGCACTCCATCATTCGCAGGGAACTCGCCAACCGCATGGGTGAGGAGATCGCGGAGAGCACACGCATCCTCTACGGCGGATCGGTCAAGCCGGACAACATCGGATCCTTGCTCAGCATGCCTAACATCGATGGAGCGCTGATCGGCGGCGCGAGTCTCGATCCCACCTCTTTCGCACGCCTCGTCAAATATCAGTTCTAAAAACTCGCTTTGTCATGCCGTAGCGAAGGGATCTGCTTTTAGGGTCCGCAAACCAGCCCACAAAAAGGCCTCCGATCTCTCGGAAGCCTTTTCGTTTCTAACGACGCGGGTGATGATGACGGTGATGGCGCCGATGATGACGATAGGGCTGTGCAACAAGCGGATTCAATTCTCCGCTGACAATGACCAGAGCGATCAATGCGATAACGACACGGGCAATCTTTTTCATTGGAACTCCGGATGAAAATTGTAGTTACTTCAATCTGACGTAGAAGTGCGCTCCAGTGTTGCGTGGAAAACACAATGTCCGTTTAAGGCTAACGCACAACACCGGCCTGGTCGAACGGCCAATAGACAAAGGCCGCGCGGCCATAGATGAGCCCTTTATCCACAGGGCCGAAGTCGCGACTATCCGATGAGATCGACCGATGATCCCCCATCACGTAATACTCTCCGATGGGAATCTGGATCTCGCGCTGTGACCTCGAATCCACAAAGCGCACAGGAACATATTTTTCAGACAACGGCTTGTCGTTGACGATCACCTGTCCACGATCGATTCGCAATCGGTCGCCCGGCAGAGCGATGACGCGCTTGATATAGCTCTTGGTGTGATCACGCGGATACTGAAAGACCACGACATCGCCGCGCTGAATCTCTCCCACGTGATAGGCCATCTTGTTGATGAAGAGACGATCCTGATCCTCCAGCATCGGCAGCATGCTTGTGCCTTCTACACGCACCGGCTGGTACAGAAACATGATGATGAACGCGGAAATAGACACCGACACGACAAGGTCGCGGAGCCACGACGTAAGAGTCCACTTCGCAACAGGCGACGGGGCCGGGGTAGAAAGGATTTCTGGTGGCGTTTCGGGTTGGGCCGGGGCTTCGTTCATTTGCGCTCTCTTTATTTGACGCCTTAAAAGCAAAATTGCCTACGGCTTTACCGGTAAAGGGGTCTTCGGGTCCAGTCCCAGGCCAGGAACCATTAGTTTGCCGTCAATTCCCTTCGTCTCCCATGCCTGAACGATCGCCCGCGAAAGTTTGGCCATCGTGACTGTACCTTCGTTATCCGAAGTCCAGGCATGGTCCACGTTGTCATAGGTATAGAGCGCCAGAACAATTGGCCCCGACCGACCGGCGATGATGCCCACGTCCGAATGCGTCGTCTCCAGACCTCCGGTCTTATTCGCAATTCCGGACCCGGCCTCGGTACTGTCGAGCGTCTCTAAATACCGGGGAATGGCATCGCGATAAAACTGGCTCTGTAACATGTGCAACGCGGTCTGGCAGGCCGCAGTTGCGGAATCAGTGGGCAAAGGCGTCTTTCCAGGAACATCCAACTGGCATCGCCCGATACGTTCGATGACTGTGGCCATCTGGCGTGCGGTCGTCTTTCCCAGGCCATACTTAGGCTGGTCGGGTGGCATCGGTCCGGAGGGCGGCACCATGCTCTTTTTGTAAAGCCATGTCTGGTCAAGCCCAAGCGCCGTCATATCGTCGTCTACTGCCTTCGTCGTGAAGCGGTCGATCATCAGGTTCGTTGCCGTGTTATCGCTGACGATCACCATCAATGTGGCGACATCCTTCATTGTCAGCGTGAGAGGCGCATCCATGAAGGTCAGCAGACCGGAACCGCTAACGCGGTCGGTTGCCTTCAAGGTAATCGGCTCTTCCCATTTTGCCTGCCCGCCGGCAACCTGCCGCGTCGCTTCAAAGAGCATCGCCAGCTTGATGGTGCTGGCCGCCTGCAACGGAATATCCGCGTCGATGGCGACGGTCTTTCCTGTACTCTTCTGTTGGGCAAAGACAGCGACCTTCCCATGGTGGGCGGCGATGATGTCTTTCAACTTCTTCTCCAGGGCCGGATCGTTCGTTGTCTGCGCCGAAACGAGACGCACAGAAGTAACTAAAATAAGAGCTATCAGACGGTTTCTGTTGCGCATGGTTTGCATCTTACCTCGATTGAAGGATGTGCAAACCGAAGCAGTTTAACGAGCCACACGTTAGCGAGTGGGGCTACAATCGTTCGTGCAACTTACGGATTCTTATGACACCTACGATGATTGAAGAGATACCGGCAAAGGCCACACCGGCAGGATCGAAAGACCAGCAATCTGCAGATCTTCAGTCGCTTGCGACAGAGAAGCAGAATGAAGCCTCAGAAGGTTTAGATAAGAAGTCCGCGCTTGAAATCGCGCGGATTATCAACCAGGAAGACTCCAAAGTCGCGGCTGCGGTCAAAAAAGCAATCCCGGAGATAGCCCAGGTCATCGACGTGGTGGCCCGCTCTCTGCGGGATGGCGGTCGCCTGATCTACGTTGGCGCGGGTTCCAGCGGACGAATCGCCGCGCTGGACTCCGCCGAATGCCCCGCAACCTTCTCCACAGCCCCCGCGCAGGTGCAGTACATCATGTGCGGCGGCCCAAAGGCCTTGGCCTCGGCTGCGGATGTAAACGAAGATTCTCCCGAAATGGGACATCGCGACATCGCCAAACGCCGCCCGACGAGGAAAGACATCGTCATCGGCATCTCGGCTTCCGGTAGAACTCCGTACGTCGTGGGCGCGGTGGAATATGCCCGTGCTCGCGGCGCCAAAACGGCCTCGATCACCTGCAACCAGAACACCCCCATCTCCAAGGTCTGCGACATCTGCGTCGTGGCCGAAGTTGGCCCTGAGGTTATCTCCGGTTCGACCCGCCTGAAGGCCTCGTCTGCCCAAAAGATGATCACCAACATGATCACCACCGGCGCGATGACGCGGCTGGGCTACGTCTACGACAACCTGATGGTCAACGTGCACATGAAGAACGAGAAGCTGGTGGAACGCGGCATCAACGTTCTGATGCGCGTCACTGGCGTCGATCGCGATACCGCGATCCGCACCATCAAGTCCGCCAGCAAATCCATTCCGACGGCCGTCGTAATGCTCAAAGCTGGTGTGGACAAGATGGAAGCCGTCCGCCGCCTCGCCAAGTCCGACGGCAACGTTCGCCTGGCGATCGAAGACTCCCGCCTGGAACTGTAAGGTCCCTCGTACCCCATTCTTTCGCGGCTTCATCGCGAAAGGGTGGGGTCGCGCAGAGCGCACAAACCTGATTCGACCGAAAAGCAAAAAGCAGATCCCTCCGCTTCGCTGCGGGATGACAAAGAATCCGGGTGCCCCATACATGAACAGCTTTATCGTTCCAGTTTGGGGATTCACGCGAGCGCGAACCGCTTCTAAAACTTCCTCTCCATCTCACATTCAGCTCTCACCCGCACATCGCGAAGAGCGCGATGTACGGGGCACCCAGAGTCTTGAAACCCGATCAAGAACCCTTTTCCGTCGAGATAGTTGCTGACAACATTCCCACCACACCGTGTTTATTCCTTGCAGAGCGGCGATTCATACCTACCGCCGCAAGGAGTTACACCATGAAGCGCACACTTCTCACCGCAGCTCTCGCTTTTTCCCTCGTTGGGACCGCAGCCATCGCCCAACAGTCCGCGCCCGCAACTCAGAACGATGCCCCGGCAGCGCAGCACGAGCGCCATCACGCCCCTGACCCGCACAAGATGGCTATGCGCCTGAGCAAGAAGCTCGGTCTGTCGCCCGACCAGACCGCGAAGCTCGAGCCCATCCTCGCCGACCGCCAGCAGAAGATGGAAGCCCTCCGCGCGGATACCTCCCTGACGCCCGACCAGCGCAAGCAGCAGATGCGCGCCATCGGGAAGGACTCCCAGGAGCAGCTTGCCGGCGTACTCACACCCGAGCAGATGCAGCAGATGAAGGCCATGCACCACGGCCACCGTGGCGACGGACAGGCACCTCCGCCAACCGGCGTTTAGCCTCCTCGAACCCTCACAAGCCCTCGTCGCGCTCGCGGCGAGGGCTGTTTTGTAGAGGGCACCAATCTAGCTACCCACCTTTCCTCGTTACTCTTCCGTAAACTAGCGGGATGGATAAGTTTGTAGTGCGCGGCGGAAATCCGCTGCTCGGCACCATCAAAGTCTCTGGCGCAAAGAACTCCGCGCTCCCCTGCATGGCCGCCGCCATCCTCACCGAAGAAGAAGTCGTCCTCGAAAACATTCCGCAGGTCCGCGATATCGAGACCGAGCGCAAGCTGCTTGAAGCCATGGGAGCCCAGGTGGAACTTGGCTACGGCCGCGCCCAGCATCGCACCACGATCCGCTGCGCCGTCCTTTCCGACCCGGAGGCCAAATACGAGATTGTCAAGACGATGCGCGCCTCTTCGCTGGTCCTTGGCCCCCTCGTCGCCCGCGTCGGTATGGCCCGCGTTGCGGTTCCCGGCGGATGCTCTATCGGCGATCGCCCCATCGACCTCCACCTCAAGGGCCTGGAGCTGATGGGCGCGAAGATCACACAGGAGCACGGTTACATCGAGGCCCGCGCCGACCGCCTCAAGGGCGCACACATCCTCTTCGACAAGATCACCGTCACCGGCACGGAAGATCTCCTGATGGCCGCATCCCTCGCAGAGGGTGAGACCATCATGGAGAACTGCGCGCAGGAGCCGGAGGTCACCGACCTCGCCAACATGCTCATCAGCATGGGCGCAAAGATCGAAGGAGCAGGCACCTCCAAGATCACCATTCATGGCGTAAGTAAGCTCCACGGAACCCGCCACCGCATTAACCCGGATCGCATCGAGGCTGGTACGTTCATCATTGCGGGTGCCATCTCCGGCGGCGATCTTAATGTGGACTGCTGCAATCCCGGCCACCTCGCTGCCGTGATCGCCAAGCTCGAAGAGTGCGGCGTGCGCCTGGACGTTGGAAAGGAAAACATCCGCGTCCGCAGCGAAGGCCACCTCAAGGCGGCGGACGTCTCCACGGTCGAGTATCCCGGCTTCCCTACCGACATGCAGGCACAGTACATGGCGCTTGCCACGCAGTCCGAAGGCACCTCCACCGTCATAGAAAACATCTTCGAAAACCGCTTCATGCACGTGAGCGAACTCGTCCGCATGGGCGCGAACATTCGTGTCGACGGACGCACCGCTACCGTTCGCGGAAAGACACCGCTCTCCGCCGCAGCGGTGATGTGCAGCGATCTCCGCGCGAGTGCGTCGCTTGTCCTGGCTGCGCTCGTAGCAGACGGAGAGACGATCCTCGACCGCGTGTATCACATCGACCGCGGCTACGAACGCATTGAAGAGAAGCTTCGCGGCGTAGGTGCGCAGATCCGTCGCATGGGCGAGGTCTTCGGCAAGCGATAAGCCTTCCAGCGGCTCTCGAAACTACTTGAGAGCCGCAAAGGCAAACCCTCCTTTGGTCAGATCCGTGGACTGGCAGCCCAGCGAATGCCCTCCGGACCATATCGAAATCCGTCTCCGTCCTTTCCGATATGGTCGAAGCCGGGCCACGGAAAGTGGTCCGCAAAGACTGCCATCCTGTCCTTCGAAATAAGCTTGAAGTCTGGATGGTGGATTCGGCGGGTTTAAAGCTGGCTCAAGATAGCTCCTTTATTTGTCCAAGGATCAACCTACCGCATCTCGATTTTATTCCCTAAAATAGGACTCCGAAGGCGGGAGGAGCATTTGGACGCGCCATCGCAGATCCATTGCGTAGGTGAAATCTCGGGCGACAAGTAGTTTTATAGTTCCGGTCTGGACCGACGGCGGCGACGTCGTCTTTCCGGGCGTCCGATCCAGCGGACGAGGCGCTGCACAAGAAAGACGAGCGCCGCCAGCACGACCACCGTTGTCAGGAACCCACCCAGGAATAACACTGGCACATCGAGCCCGGGAAACCCCAGACGGGCGACCCAGTCGGTCATGAAGATACCGAGCGCATGCAGGGCAACCCATTGCAGCGCGAGCAGATTCACATACCACCGCGTATCCGGAGGACCGGGATCGAGGGCAATACCTCCGAGAAAGAAATTCCCCGACTCAACCACCAACGCAGTCAGCAGAACAATGCCTATCTGCGACTTCCGTCCGAACCGTGAAGAGGCAGCCATATCCATGCACACTAGCTTAGCCTGAATTTTCGCGCGCGGTAATCGATACAGGATCGCTGGAACGGATCCCTTCGGTTGGGAACGGCGCTGGATATTCGATCCGAGTGGTAGCCTTAAAACTCCACCTCTCTTGTGTGCGAAAGAAGATGATGAGCGAAGAGATAAAGTTTGAACTCCCCACCGTTGTGCCCCCTGCACTTCCCAACGTCCGTGTTGCCATTCTGGGCGCAGGAAAGATGGGCGGCATCCTCCTGCAGGCATTCCTGAAGAACAACCTGCTTCTGCCAGAGCAGATCACAGCGACCGTAGGCCACGAAGACCGGGCGCATGCTTTGGGTACGCAGTTCGGTATTGAAGTCTCCACCGACAACCGCTCTGCTGCGGAACATGCCGACGTGATCCTGCTGGGCGTGAAGCCGACGCAGGTCCCAGCGCTCGTTGAAGAGATCCTTCCGGTCCTCAACGACAGGAAGCTGCTGATCTCCTTCGCCGCTTCGGTCACCACAAAATCCATTGAAGCCGCCATCGGCCACGACGCCGGCGTCGTCCGCGCCATGCCGAACACCCCGGCCATGCTGGCTGCAGGTATCACCGCTTTGGCCCGCGGCGTTCACACCACGGACGCGCAGCTCGCCATCGCGCAGAAGATTTTCGCTACCGTAGGCCGCACGGTCATCGTCGATGAAAAGCATATGGACGCCGTCACCGGCCTCTCTGGCTCCGGTCCGGCCTTCATCTACATCATTATTGAGGCTCTCGCGGAGGCAGGCGTAAACGTCGGCCTGCCGCGCGACATCGCCACGCAGCTCGCGGCGCAGACGACCTACGGCGCTGCGCGCATGGTGCTCGAAACCGGCTACCACCCCGCGCTGCTCAAAGACGCCGTCACAACGCCCGCAGGCTGCACGGTGGACGGCATCCTTGAACTTGAAGAGGGCGGTCTCCGCGTCACTCTGATTAAAGCCGTGAAACGCGCCACCATGCGCGCCAAGGAACTGGCCGCAGGCTAACCCATGCCCACCTTGCACCCAAGCACGACAAAGCGCGAAACCTATCTCTCCCGGTTCGCATGGGGCGTTCTGGGGTGGAACGTCCTCGTCGTTCTCTGGGGAGCTCTGGTCCGCGCTACAGGCTCCGGTGCGGGTTGCGGGAATCACTGGCCGCTCTGCAATGGCGACGTGATCCCCGTCTCACCGAACGCCCACACGATGATCGAGTTCGTTCATCGCCAGATGACGGTCGTCGCGGGCATCGCCGTGGTCGCGCTCCTTGCCTTCGTGCTGAAAACTTTATCCCGTACCCACCCAGCAAGGAAAGCCGTCAAGGTCACAGCCATGCTGCTTGTTCTGGAGGCGGTTCTCGGCGCGCTTCTGGTCAAGCTCGGATATGTCACCGGAAATCAGTCCGTCGGCCGCGTGATTCTGCTTTCGGTGCATCTCACAAACACACTTCTACTGCTGGCCTGGCTCACGCTGACGGCGTGGCTTGTCAGCGGAAACCCTGCGCCGCGACTCCGTGCGATGCACTGGCTTACTCTGGCCTCTACCCTCGTTGTAGGCGTCAGCGGGTCGCTCGCCGCGCTCGGCGACACGCTCTTTCCGGCAACGTCACTTCGCGCCGCCTTCGCGCAAGACTTCGCCGCGGACGCGCCCATGCTGCTCCGCCTCCGCAGCGTCCATCCCCTGAGCGTTCTGGTGGCTACGGCAGCGCTGATCTGGCTCACGACGAAGGCGCGCGAGTTCTCCTCGCCTCGAGTGAAGAAGCTCATCGGCGTCACCCTGGCTCTGCTTGCCTTTCAGATTTTCCTCGGAATCGCGGATCTCGCGCTGCTCGCTCCGTGGTGGATGCAGGTGCTGCACCTCCTCGGCGCAGACCTCTACTGGGTCTCGCTGCTGATGCTGGCGTTCGATGCTTCCACATCGCGCAAGCTATCAGCCGCTTAAAACAACAAAGGCCAGCGCAAATCTGCGCTGGCTCCTGATGCGAAATCCTCCCAATTACATGGGCTTTGGCGGATCGTGCGGCGTGGTCGTTGGCGACTTGTCACCCACGATAGCCTTGCCCAACTTCTTGGTTCCGCGTGCGGTCTTCGTCGCTCCAACGGCGGTTCCGTGCTTGGTCGCCTTCGCGCCCTTCACAGTACCCTTCTTGATGCTGCGGCCGGTGCTCTTCGTAGCAGAAGCCGTGTCATGCCCCGCGTCCTTCATATCCTGCTTCGCACCGTCCTGCGCTACGGCAAGTCCCGCGGACAGAACCAACGCAACCATTGCGCTTCCAAATGTACGAATCTTCATCGGTACTCCTTCTGGCGTCCCCGCCCTTTGCATTCTCCTGCCAGATTACCTTACGACGTCACAAGAAATTCATACAAACTGATCCGAACAAAGTATTAAGGTAGCCTTGCCCTGAGGATACTTCATGGCGCGCAAGCCCATACCCAAGCCACAGCATCTTTTCATCAACCGCGACGAATCCTGGCTCCGCTTCAACCTGCGCGTGCTCGAAGAGGCGCAGGACAGTACCAATCCTCCTCTCGAAAGATTAAAGTTTCTCGCCATTACGGCGAGTAATCTCGACGAGTTCGTCGAGATTCGTGTCGCCGGTATTCTCCAGCGCATCGAGGAAGGCTACACCCCGTCCCCCGACGAGATCGACGACGCCCTCACAGAGCAGGAGCGGCTCGAACTGCTTGCGGACCAGCTTCACTCGTTCGTCCACATGCAGTACGACTGCTTCACCGGCCAGGTTCTGCCCGCGCTAAAGACGGCGAAGATCCGCATCCTCAGGTGGAACGATCTCAACGAGACCGAACGGGCCCAGGCCATGCACTACTACGAGACGGAGGTCGATCCACTCCTCACGCCCGTTTCCATCGATCCAACCCATCCCTTCCCGCGTGTGCTCAACAAGGCCCTCTGCATCGCTTTTCTTCTTCGCAGAAAACAGACAAAGTCGCGCAAGTCGATCCTTGGCATCGTCACCGTTCCGCGCTCATTGCCTCGCTTTGTTCCTATGCGTTGCCCCGCCGGAGAGTTCCACTTCCTCTACCTGCATGAACTCGTGCAGGCCCGCGCGGAGCGTATGTTTCCCGGCTATCAGATCGTCGCACGCTCAGCCTTCCGCATCACACGCAACAGCAATCTCTATCTCGAAGAAGAAGAGGCCCGCTCGCTTTTGGAGAGCGTGCGCGCCGAACTGCACAACCGACGCAAAGGCGACGTGGTGCGTCTTGAGATCGAAAGCGGAGCTAATGAAGAGCTGATCGAACAGTTGCGCATCAACTTCGATCTCGACCGCTGGCAGATCTTTCGTGTCGACGCCCCGGTGAACCTCTCGCGCGTAGCCGATCTCTATGGGCAGATTCCACGCTCGGATCTGAAGTTCCCTCCGTTCACCGGAAGCCTGTTCAAGCTGGAACCAAAGTCTACGGACATCTTCGCAGAACTGCGCAAACACGATGTCCTACTCCATCATCCCTTCGAGTCTTACCTGACGGTCGAGCAGTTTCTGCAAAGCGCCGCGGAAGACGAGCGTGTGATCACGCTGAAGCAGACTCTCTATCGCACCAGCTCCGATTCGCCCATGGTTCACGCCCTTGTGGAGGCCGCAGAAGCCAAAGATATTACTGTCGTCATCGAGCTGCGCGCACGCTTCGACGAAGCCTCGAACATCCGCTGGGCGCGGTCTCTCGAAGAGGCCGGAGTTCAGGTCTTTCATGGCATCACAGGACGCAAGACCCACTGCAAACTTGCCCTGCTCGTCCGCCGCGATGAAGACGGCGTCATCCGCCGCTATGCGCATCTCGGCACAGGAAACTACAATCCTGTGACGGCGCGCTTCTATACGGACATCAGCCTGCTCACCGTAAACCCCGAGATCACCGCCGCTGTCCACTCCGTCTTCAACTACCTCACAGCAGAAGCGGACGCCGCCGACTACAAGCCGCTGCTCGTCGCTCCGCAGACTCTCGCCACCGAAATCATCCGCCTGATCGAACGCGAAACCCTCAACGCACGCGCGGGCAAACCCGGCCACATCATCGCCAAGATGAATGCGCTACTGGATCGCAAGACGATTCATGCGCTCTACGCCGCATCGCAGGCCGGTGTAAAGATCGACCTCATCATTCGCGGCATGTGCTCACTGCGCCCCGGCATCCATGGCCTGAGCGAAAATATCCAGGTCCGTTCCGTCGTCGGTCGATTTCTCGAACACAGCCGCATCTTCTGGTTTGCCAATCGAGGCAAGCCGGAGGTCTACTGTGGCAGTGCAGACTGGATGCCGCGCAATCTCTACGAACGCTGCGAGGCGGTCTTCCCTGTACTCGATCCGGGCCTTGCAGCCCGCCTGCGGGACCAGATTCTGGAAGCCTATCTCCGCGACAACACCAAGGCACGCCTGATGCAACCGGACGGGCAGTATCTTCGCGCGCAGCGCTCCGGACCAGGCTTCAACGCGCAGGCTTTCCTGATGACAGGTAAAAACCTGCCCTCAAAAACCAACGCGAAGCACGCCACAAAAGCGACAAAGACATCAGCAAAGCCGATCAGGAAAGCCGCGAGATGACCGTCCGTTGCGCCTCGGCAGTTTTCACGGGAACACAAAGAGAGCCAAAGCTGCGACGGCAAGGGAGGTACGCGGACAGAGATATTTCGCCCAAACGGATTCCTACGCAACGCGGGTTCACGCATAGGGGATGGCTAAGTCTCGATTGGTCAACATAAAAAGACAACACAACTTTGGCGCCACATACTCCGGAGCACGGCCCCGCGCTACCATGGAAATCGCAAGGAGATCTTCGTGAGCGAACAGCATCGACCAGGCTTCGGCATCGCCATCATGGCCGCCGGCAAGGGAACACGTCTCAAGAGCAAGCGCCCCAAGGTGCTGCATGAAATCGGCGGGAAACCCCTTCTGCTCCACGTCCTCGACGCTGCGCTCGCCATCGTGCCCGCCGACGCCGTCACCGTCATCATCGGCCACCAGGCAGAGACGGTTCGCTCCACCGTGGAAGCCGCCACGCGCACCGCGGGCGTCCGTTTTGTCCTGCAGGCAGAGCAACGTGGCACCGGCCACGCCCTGCAACAGGTCAAAGCCGCCTTCGCCGGACTCACGCCTCCCGAACATCTCCTCGTCCTCTCGGGAGACGTTCCCCTCATCCGCCCCGAGACGATCGCCGCCATCCGCGACTTCCATCTCGCGGAGCACGCCGCGATGACCATCCTTACAGCGATTCCACCGGACCCCACCGGCTATGGCCGCGTGGTCCGTAAATCGCCGGGCTCCGCCGAAGCTCTCGCCATCGTCGAGCAGAAATCTCTCGCCCCCGACCAGCAGAACCTGCCCGAGATCAACTCCGGCATCTACGCCTTTCAGACAGCCTCGCTCTTTAACCACCTCGATCAGCTCGACACGGACAACGCCCACGGCGAGTTCTACCTGACCGACGTCGCCCGCCTGATGGTCGACGCCGGGGAACGCGTCGTCGCCCTGGCGGCGGACGATATCGACGAGGTTCTAGGCGCGAATACCATCGTCGAGATCATGCACCTCGATGCAGCCCTCCGCCTCGCCACCGCAAAGCGCCTCATGGCCTCCGGCGTGACGATCTTCCGCCCCGAGACCTGCGTCATCGACGCGACAGTCGAAGTCGGTCCGGACACCATCCTCGAACCCTTCGTCCAGCTCCTCGGCGCAACCGTTATCGGTTCCGATTGCCGCATCCGCTCCTACTCCGTCGTACAGGACTCCATCCTGGGCGACCGCGTTCTCGTCCGGAACGGCTGCATCCTGGACTCCTCGACCGTAGCAGACGATGCAACCCTCGGTCCCTACGCCCATCTCCGCACTGCCAGCCACATCGGCAAGGGAGCGCACATCGGGAACTTCGTCGAAACCAAAAAGTCCACGATCGGCGAAGGCTCCAAGGCGGGCCACCTCTCTTATATTGGCGACGCGGTCGTCGGGGCCGGAGTGAACATTGGCGCTGGCGTAATCACCTGCAACTACGATGGTGTGAACAAAAACCAGACGACCATCGGCGACGATGTCTTTGTCGGCTCCGATTCCACGCTGATCGCACCGCTCACCCTGGGAAACCGCTCCTACGTGGGGGCAGGTTCCAGTATCACGGACAATGTTCCCTCCGGCGCGCTCGCCCTTGGCCGTTCCCGCCAAGTGACCAAGGAGGGCTGGGCAGACAGAAAGAGAGAGGCTCGTGTCGCAAAAGAAAGTTCATAGCTGAGGAAGGCTTTCTGGAAAAATAAAATAGTTCACTGAACGGTTTTCGAGATCAAGAAAACAAAGAAGATAGCTCCACACTCTATCTCGAGAAAATTTCTTTCCGGAAATATTCCGGAATTCGAAGCCAAACAGGAAACTTATTTTCGGTGGCTGCGTCTGATTATGTGTAGAAAGAAATACAAAAAGTGGTAGACTCACTTCAGTAGTTCTATGACTACACGGATTCTGCAGAAGAGGTTGAGTTTTGCCCACTGCAAGTAAGTTGCGTCACTGGCCTCCCCCGTATGGACAAAGCATCGTTCATACGGGTCCTTTTTTTGCTGGCGACGCCCCATATCCGGGAAATCGAGGCAATAGAATATGCCCGTCCTCTCAACCGCAGTGGAGAAAAATGCCCGTCATCTCGACCGCAGTGGAGAGATCTGCTTTTGGTGATCGCGCGAAGCGCGATCTGATGTGCCTTTGGCACATGGCGAAAAGCAGATTTCTCCACTCCCTTCGCTTTGCTTCGGTCGGTCGAAATGACGGGGGTGACCGAGGCGATAGAATAGTTTCATGAAGCGGATGCTCACTCTCGTTGCTCTTAGCCTGCTTACGCTGGCCGCCTATGCGCAGTATGGAAACCCAGGAGACGACGTCCCGGCGTATAACGCGGCCCCGCCTCGGAAGGCGCTCAAGCCAGTGCTGCAGAATGAGCAGCTCACGGGCGAGTACTTCTCTCACGGCTACCAGGTCCGCACCTACCAGATGGCGAAAGAGATCCCCGCCGTCCTGCATCAGCTTCCCTGCTACTGCCGCTGCGACCGCGCCATGGGTCACAACAGCCTGCACAGCTGCTTCGAGGGTACCCACGGCGCCGCCTGCTCCACATGCATGAAGGAAGCGGCCTATGCCTACCAGCAGACGAAGCAGGGCAAGACCGTCTCCCAGATTCGCGCGGGGATTGAACGCGGCGAGTGGATTGACATCGATCTACAGCAGATCAAGCCCACCGCGAACTAAAGCTAGACAAGAGCGCTGGCTGGCCAGAGCCATGCCGCGCCCCGAACTCCGCTCGCATCGCCATGTTTGGCCTTCAGTATGGGCGTATCCAGCGCACCGCCGCCAAAGATCAGCGCCTGCACCCGTGGCGGCACATTCGTATACAGACGGTCGAGGTTCGAAAGTCCGCCGCCGATCACAATGGCATCCGGATCGAGCATGTTCACGATGGTGGTGAAGCCCCTTGCCACGCGGTCTTCCCATCGCTGGATGGTCGCTTCGGCCTCAGCGTCTCCCGCTTCGGACGCCGCAACAATCTCAGGTCCCCGCAGGAACTTCCCGGTAACCTCGGCGTGATCGCGCTCCAGACCGGAGCCTGAAAGCCAAAGCTCCATGCAGTTTCTGTTGCCGCAGTAACAAAGCGGTCCCGGCATCTCCGCAGGTGTAGGTCTTGGCAGAGGATTGTGTCCCCACTCTCCTGCCAGACCGTTCGGCCCGGCATGCACCTTGCCGAAAATAGAGATTCCTCCACCGCATCCCGTTCCCAAAATTACGCCGAAGACGACGTCATATCCGGAGGCTGCGCCATCTGTCGCCTCAGAGATCGCAAGGCAGTTGGCATCGTTCGCGCAGCGGATATCCCGCCCCGTCGCCTTCTTCAGGTCCACTTCGAGTGGACGTCCGTTCAGCCAGGTCGAGTTCGCATTCTTCACCAGGCCCGTGGCGCGAACGATCGTTCCCGGAATGCCCAGGCCTACGAGCCCCTTCCCTCCTGTACGTGTCTCCAAAGCGGTCGCTACCTCGCCAATCGCGGCGAGCGTTCCGTCATAGTCTTCGCGCGGTGTTGGGACGCGAAGCCGATCCAGTTCGTGGCCCTCCGCGTCAAATGCGCGGCCTTCAATTTTTGTTCCACCCAGGTCAATTCCAATGCGTATCTTAGCCACTTGTTCAGTTCCCCTTTGCTGCAAGATAGGTCTGCACGTAATCGCGCACGCCCTCTTCAATCCTCATAAAGCTACGGTCATAGCCTGCCGCTCGCAGCTTTTCGATCTTCGCTTCGGTGAAGTACTGGTACTTTCCACGGAGCGTCTCCGGCATTTCGATGTACTCGATCTGCGGTTTCCGTCCCATGGCATCGAAGACGGCCTGTGCCAGAGACTTCCAGGTCCGGGCTTCGCCTGTTCCGCAGTTGAATAATCCGCCCAACCTATTCTCTTCCAAAAAGTACAGCGTCACATCCACGGCGTCCTTCACGTAGAGAAAATCCCGCATCTGTTCGCCGTCCGCATATCCGGGAAGATAGCTCTTGAAGAGCTGAACCTTACCTTCGCTCTGAATCTGCCCGTAGCTCTTATGCACCACAGAGCGCATCTCGCCCTTGTGCTCTTCGTGCGGCCCGTAGACATTGAAGTACTTCAGCCCCACGATGGGATTCGATCCCTCGAACATCCCGTTCCTCAGCGCCCACAGGTCCACCATGTGCTTGGAGTAGCCGTACATGTTCAGTGGCGCCAGCGTTGGCGTATCGGCGTCCGCGTCGCTGTATCCCAGCGAGCCATCGCCGTAGGTCGCGCCGGACGAAGCATAGACAAAGCGAACCTCGTGCTTTGCAGACCACTCGGCGAGTGTCCGCGTGTATCGGTAGTTGTTCTGGAGAAGATAGTCGGCGTCCCGCTCGGTCGTGGAGCTGCACGCACCCAGATGCACGATTCCTCGCACGTCCTTCAACTCATCCTGTTCCACACTCAGAAGGAAATCGTCCGGCGAAACAATATCGTCGAACCGAAGACCGACAAGGTTCTTCCACTTGTTGCCTGTTCCCAGTTCGTCTACCAACAGAAGACGATCTTCGCCGCGGCGATTGAGCTCTGCCACGGTGTTGCGTCCGATGAAGCCCGCCGCCCCAGTCACTACGATCGTCTTCTTCATCCGAAACAGCACCCCTGTGACCAGACTCCGGCCAGCGACCCAGACCTCATTGTAGAACCTGAGGAACGGGACAGTTGGCGACAGTACTCTCCAACCGCTACGATGAGCCGTAACATTTTCAATCCGTTCCGCAGCTCCAGAGGAGTCGTCCACTTGTCCACTGTGAACCAGCCGTACACGACATATGCCCCAGAAGCGCAGAAATCCAATGTGCGCTGGATGGTCTGCGGCCTTCTCTTCCTCGCTACCACGATCAATTACATGGACCGCTCCGTCTTCTCGCTCATCGAACCGGAGCTGCACAAGCTCCCCTTCATGCAGTGGGACGATAACAGCCCCCAGGCCTTTAACGACCACTTCGGCAACGTCCTCATCTTCTTCCAGATCGCCTACGGCATCGGTCTCCTGGTCTCCGGACGCATTATCGATAAGCTTGGAACAAAGCTCGGTTATGCGCTCGCTATCGGTCTCTGGGGCATCGCCTCCATGAGCCACGTCTTCGTGGGCAGCGTTGCGGGCTTCTGCCTGGCGCGATTTATGCTCGGGATCGGCGAGAGTGGCAACTTCCCTGCGGCCATCAAGGCCACCAGCGAATGGTTTCCCACCGAAGAGCGCGCCCTGGCTACCGGTATCTGGAACTCCGGGGCCAACTTCTCCTCGCTCATCGCACCGATCCTTATCCCGTTCGTCACCAGCATCTATGGTTGGCGCGCTGCCTTTCTTACGACGGGCTCGATGGGGATGGTCTGGCTGGTACTCTGGCTGCTCTTCCCCTACAACAAGCTGCGCCGGACCGCCACACAGACGCAGGCGAACCTGGAGCTTCCCCTGAAGCAGTACCAGGGCAGCAGCCTGGGCTACGTCCTCAAGAGCCGCGGTCTCTGGGCCTTCGCCATCGCCAAGGGACTCACCGATCCCGTCTGGTGGTTCTACCTCTTCTGGTTGCCGAAGTACTTCCACGAAAACTACAACCTCGACCTGAAGCATGTCGGTCTGCCGCTCATCCTGATCTACTGCGGCTCCAGCGTCGGTTCGGTCGGTGGCGGATACATCGCCGGTCACTTCATGCGTCGCGGTATGGATGTGAACAAGGGACGGAAGCTGGCGATGCTCATCTGCGCCTCCTTCTCCATCTTTGCCATTCTTGTTCCCGTGGTGCACTCACGCTTCCCGAACAATGTCTGGCTGGCCGTTGGTCTGCTGGCCATTGCAGCCGCCGCACATCAGGGATGGTCTGCAAATCTCTTCGCCACACCCTCCGACATCTTCCCTTCCACGACTGTTTCTACGGTGGTGGGTATCGGTGGAGCGGCGGGTGCAATTGGCGGCGCGCTCTTCACCTGGTTCACGAAGACCGTGTGGCTGCACCACCCGTTCCTGATCTTCCTCATTGCGGGGTGCGCTTATCTCACGTCGCTGGCTATTTTCAACTTCCTCGTCCCACGGCTTGGGCAGAACCTGACCGTTCGAGTAGACGAGCCCACCGTGCCGTAGCTTGAATCGTGCCCCATCCTTTCGTCAGCTTTGTCGGCGAGAGGGTGGGGTCGCGCGGAGAGCATAGACATGATCTGCAAGGAAGCCAACAACCGGGTGCCGGGTGCCCCATACATGCGCAGGCTTCATCGCGCATGTGTGGGTATTCGCGCGAAGCGCGAACCGCTTCTAAGTTTCCACCCCAACCAATTGCAAAAGGAACGAGCATCCATCCCGCACATCGCAAAGAACGCGATGTACGGGGCACCCGGATCTTTGGCAGATCAAGATTTACTGAATACTCACCAGTTCATCCTGCACGGTCCGCTTCAACTGTCCACACGCCGCGTAGATATCCCGCCCACGCGGCCTGCGGATGTACGTCGGCAGGCCACCATCGATCATCATCTTCTGAAAGACAGCAACCGCATCCGGATTGGGCTGTGAGTAGGCGATCCCAGGCCCGGGATTCCACACGATGAGGTTCACCTTCGCGTGCATCCCCTTCAACAACGCAAGCACCTCTCGCGCATGCTGCGGCTGGTCGTTCACACCGCCCAGCATGACGTATTCGAAGGTCACCCAATCGCGCTTGCCCATCGGAATCGTCTTCACCGCGTCCAGGAGCATCGCGATGTTCCACTTCTTCGTGATCGGCATGATTTCTGTACGAACAGAATCGTTCGAAGCATTCAAACTCAACGCCAGCTTGGGCCGCACTGTCTCCGTGGCAAACCGGCGGATAGAAGGCTCGATACCGCTTGTCGAAACCGTCATGCGCGAATCGGGGATGCCGACACCTTCGACCAGCAGACGCACCGAGTCCATAAACGCGTCGTAGTTCAGAAAAGGCTCGCCCATTCCCATGAAGACGAGGTTGATGCGGTCCTTGCCCATCTTTACGCCATGCCGGTTGAGCACCGCCGCGACCTGTCCGGCAATCTCCCCGGCGGTCAGGTTGCGCTTGATTCCGAGCTTTGCCGTGAGGCAAAACTGGCAGTTCACCGCGCATCCCACCTGGCTGGAGATGCAGATCGTGGCGCGGCGATATCCCTTCTCCGCCAGCGCTCCCCAGTTCCGTTTATCGGGCCGCTTATAGCCATTGGTTTTGTCTACAGCCTCGTCCGCTGTAACGACTTCATGCGACTCTTCCACGGCAGCCTCGGAGCCGTCGCCGCGCTCGCCGCCGTCACCATCCGGCATCCAGACGGTTTCGACGGTTTCACCGTCGACCATGCGCATCAGATAGCGTTCCGTACCGTCCACACTTGTGGCCGTTTGCACCATTTCGGGCAGACCGATCTCGACGCCCTCAGCCGCCAGACGCTCGCGCAGAGCCAGCGGCAGGACGGTAATCTCGTCCAGCGCAGTCACCCTCTGTTTGTAAAGCGCGTCCCAGATCTGCCGCGCGCGGTAGGGTTTTTCGCCCCATGCGCCCATGCGCTCAATCAGCTCCGGCAGAGCCATTCCAAACAACGCGATCTTTTGCCCCACCAATGCCATAGCTACAGGATAAATGCCATCTATCATGACGCGATGGACGACCGCCGCCAAACCCGACCGGAGCTTGCCCCGATTCTTGAAGAACTGAAGGCCCGCGAGCCGATCTTCCATCGCCCCGAACTATGGAAGACACGGGAGGACTTCGACCGCCTGATGGTGGAAGAGTATTGGGAGGTCGGCGCCTCCGGCCGGATTTACGGCCGAGCCTTCGTCCTAGAAGAGCTCGAAAGACGTCAGGATCATACGATGCCGCCGGATTGGCAGACGTGTGGTTTCCATCTCCTGCAGCTCAGTGAGGACGCCTATCTGCTCACCTACACCCTCACGCAGAAGTCCCGTGTCACTCGCCGATCCACACTTTGGAGACGGTCCGGCGAGCTCTGGCAGATTCTTTACCACCAAGGAACGATCGTTCAGGATTAATCCGGCTTATTCCGCCCAGGCAAGACCATCCGCCCCGTTGCCGGTGGCGATCCAGTTCTGCACTGCCCAGGTTGAGGTATCCAGAGCGGCTACGCGGTGCCCGCAGCTCACATAAGCCACCTTGCCATCCGGGCGAACGATCACTTCTGTGGGAATCTCTTCCAGGGCAATCGTCTTCACCACCTTCAGGCTGGCGAGGTCCACGATGGCCACCTGATGCGACGGCCTAAGCGTCACGATCAGGTACTTTCCGTCCTTGGTGGGAGCCGTGCCGTATCCGATTCCCGGCAGTGTGACCCAGCTCTTCAATGCCATGGTCTTTGCATCGATCACCGCCAGCTTAGGCTCGACCTGGTCTGCGGTAAAAACCCACTTGTCGTCGTTCGACACCGCGATCCTCTGCGTGTCCTTTGAGATGGGGATCACCTTCAGCGTCTTGCGGCCTGCGATGTCCAGCACGGAGACGGTTCCCGGACCGACGTTGGCCGTATAACCGCGCATCCCGTCATTTGAGAGCGCAAACATGTGCGATTGCTCCTGCTCCGTTGGGATCGACCCGACAATCGTCCACGTCTTCGGATCCAGCACCGAGACGGTCTTGTCCAGCTCCGTGGTGACGTAGAGCACGTTTCGCTTCGCGTCCCAGATCGGCTTGTGAGGGCGCACGCCGTGGCCGAAGTCGAAGGTCTTCACGACCTTGTGCGCGGGAACGTCCACGATGAGCATCGTGCTTCCATCCGTTCCCGGCTTGCCGACGCCTGCGGAGCCGTACAGAGGCACAACCGCCCAACGCCCATCCGGAGAAGCGATGACCTCGTGCCCTGCACCGCCCTCGGCCACCTCGGCTACCACTTTGGCCGTCGCGGGATCGATGAAGCTCAGCGTATGCGCGTACTGGTTCGTTACCAGCAACGTCTGTGCGGGGAGAGCGGCGATGGACGCAACAACAGGCAGAAGAGGCAAAAACGAGCGCATTTTCATAGGCGGCCAGCATAGCACTGCGCCCTAACTACACGCTCTGTGTCCCATTCTTTCGCACTGTTTGGAAAGGGCGGGGTCGCGCGGAGCGCACAGACCGGATTCTTCAGGAAAAAGAAGCAGATCCCTCCGCTGCGCTGCGGGATGACAAAGGAGGGCTACGGAATGCCAAAGATTTAAGTGGAGCCCACGAACCGGGTGCCCCATACATGCGCAGTTTCATCGCGCATGTGTGGGTATTCGCGCAAAGCGCGAACCGCTTCTGAAACCACGAGAGTCAAAGTTAGAACGGCATCCCTCCCGCACATCGCAAAGACGCGATGTACGGGGCACCCAGACCTTCGACTTCACCACGGTTTCCGTTTCGCCCGAAAGCATACACACATCCCAACTTGCTAAACTGTCCAAAGCCGCGATGCCCAACAAAAAAGACAAGTTCTATCTCACGACCCCGATCTACTACGTCAACGCGCGCCCCCACATCGGCCACGCTTACACCACGCTGACGGCGGACACCATCGCGCGCCGCAAACGCCTGCAGGGGTTCGACACCTACTTCCTTACCGGCACGGACGAACACGGACAGAAGATCCAGCGTTCCGCCGAAGCTGCGGGCATTCCGCCGAAGCAGTTCGCCGACCAGGTCTCTGAGCAGTTCCGGGCCCTCTGGGACCGCATGGGCATCACGTACGACCAGTACATCCGAACGACCGACGACGCCCATAAACGCGGCGCGCAAAAGCTCTTCACGACCCTTTACGAACGCGGCTTCATCGAACTGCGCTCCTACACCGGCCAGTACTCCATTGGCGAAGAGATGTTCGTCGAAGGACCTCCCGGCACCATCGGCCCGGACGGCAAACCGACGGAGACCATCACCGAAGAAAATTTCTTCTTCAAGCTCTCCGAGTTTCAGACGCAACTCATCGACCTGATCGAGTCGAACGAGCTGGAGATCACACCAGAGGCGCGCAAGAACGAGGTCCTCAGCTTCCTGCGCGGCAACGTAAGCGACGCCGAGGCAACCTCCGTCAGCGCCGCAGGCCAGAAGTACATCCCCGGCGCACTCCGTGATCTCTCCATCTCACGCTCGTCGTTCACCTGGGGCATCCCCGTTCCTGAGATCGTCGCGGGTCTCACAGAACAGAAGCATGTCATCTACGTCTGGCTCGACGCGCTCGCGAACTACATGACTGCCATCGGCTACGGCTCGGACGATCCCGCCGACATCGCGAAGTTTGAAAAATTCTGGCCAGCCGATCTGCACATCGTAGGCAAAGAGATCACGCGCTTCCACTGCGTCTACTGGCCCGCGTTCCTTCTGGCCGCAGGCCTCCCGCTGCCGAAGAAGATCGTCGCGCACGGCTGGCTGCTCTTTGAAGAGTCGAAGATGTCGAAGTCGCGCGGCAACATCGTCCGTTCGGAGACGATCCTCGAAGGCTTCGGCTCACTCAAGCCCGATCTGCCGAAGGCCGAGCAGGATCTCTTTGCTGCTGACGTTCTACGTTATTTTCTTCTGCGCGAAATTCCATTCGGACAAGACGGTAGTTTTTCCTTCGATGCGATGGTGACGCGCTACAACGCTGATCTGGCGAATGGTTATGGAAATCTTGTGAGTCGTACGCTTTCCATGGTGGAGAAGAACTTCGGTGGAGTTCTTCCCTCACCCACCGACGAGGTCCCCAATGGAGAGTCGGAAACGCTTGCGGCTGTGATCGATGGCGACCTCGACGCTCAGATCTTTACGCGAGCGACCACCTCCATTGCGCAGATGATTACGAATGCCGACAGGTTCTTCAGCGAGGCGGCACCGTGGAAGCTTGCAAAGGACGAGGCCAATCGCGAAAAGTTCGGCGATGTTCTTTATCGAAGCGCCGAATCGATTCGCACGATCACGGCGCTGCTCTACCCCATTCTTCCTTACGCCACTGCGCAGGTCTGGCAACAACTCGGCCTCGGCGACATCAAATTAGCAGCCGCAAACGGCGAACTAAACAACCTCCGGTGGGGAGGCCTCAAGCCCGGCACGAAGCTCGGCACCCTCGCCCCCATCTTCCCTCGCGCAGACAAGGAAATCATCACTCGTATGACCGACCTCGAACAGACCAACAAGCCCGCAGCCGCACCCGAAGCTACTCCCGAGACGAAAACGGTCACAGACGCCATGGCGCAGGACATCGCTCCACCTTCGGACACCGTCGTTGCCGAGCAGCATAAGCCCATCACCATCGATGACTTCGCCAAGATTGAGCTCCGTGTCGGACAGATCAAGATCGCCGAGCGTATTCCCAAGGCAGACAAGCTTCTTCGCCTCGAAGTCGACCTTGGCACCGAGACGCGCCAGATCCTCTCCGGTATCGCGGAGTGGTACACGCCCGAGGACCTTGTTGGCCGTCGTATCGTTGTGATCACGAACCTCGCGCCCCGCAAGATGCGCGGTCTGGAGTCGCACGGGATGCTGCTCGCAGCCAGCGAAGGCGAGAACGGGAAGCCTGTCCTCGCCACGTTCTCTGAAGAGATCGCCCTTGGTTCCAGATTGAAGTAGTTACTTGTCTTTGCGCTTTTCCAGAAAGCGCAAAGCCTCGATGCCAGAAACACTGAAGACGCCCAACATGACCAGCACAGCGAATCCGCCCGCAACCACCACCATGAGCGAAAGCACAGTGGCCAGCATCGCCACAGCGGACTGCGTGGCCGCGTGGATCAGAGCCAGGATGATGCGGACAATGACGATCAACGGTATCTCACATCAGATGAGACGCCTGTGCGTGACGAAGGGGTACTCCGAAAGACCAGAATGCTCATAGATTCCCACGCCCATCTCGATTTCTACGAAGGCCCGGAGCTCGACCAGGTGCTCGCGAACGCGCGCGCAGCCGGGCTGGGAACCATCCTGTCCATCGGCATCGGCGACGGTCCTGAGACTATGCACCGCGCCCACGATCTCGCTTTAACACGCAGCACGCCGGAGTTGCAGATCTTCGCCTCCGCTGGCATTCATCCTCAGGAGGCCGACAAAGCCACGCCGGAGGGCCTGGAAAAGCTGGCCGCACTTGCAGCGCAGGAGAAGGTCATCGCCATCGGTGAGATCGGTCTGGACTACTATCACCTCGACAACCCCAATATTGCCACGCAGAAAGCCGCTTTCAGCGGGCAGATGAAGATCGCCGCGGCAGTCCGGAAGCCGATCATCCTGCACTGCCGCACCAGCGAGCTTGCGGTTCCCGCCGCCAAAGAGCGTTTCGGCGCAGCCGACGCTGCGGACGACCTGCTCACCATGCTCGAAGACGAGTGGGCGCCGACTGGACTTCCCGGCATCCTGCACTGCTTCTCCGGAACGGTGGAGCACGCGCAGCGCGGCGTGGCGATTGGCTTCTACCTCTCCTTCGCGGGCAACCTCACCTATCCGCGCTTCACGACGATCCGCGAAGCCGCCATCGCCGCGCCTGCAGACCGTATTCTTGTAGAGACCGACTCTCCGTTTCTTGCTCCTGTGCCACACAGGGGCCAACGCAATGAACCGGCAAATACCGCCGTCACTGCAAACTTTCTCGCGGAACTTCGCGGCATCACAACACCGGCGCTTATCGCACAGACCACCACGAACTTTCAGCGTCTCTTCCCTACAACGCGCATCCCATCCCTAGCGGAATAAAGGAACAAACCATGGCAAATGACAACAGCTTCGACGTCGTCAGCAAAGTAGATATCCAGGAAGTGAAGAACGCGATCGACCAGGCCACCAAGGAAGTCAACGCGCGCTTCGACCTAAAGAACTCCAAATCCACCATCGCCCTGGAAAAGGAGGAGGCCATTCAGCTCGCCTCTCAGGACGAGTACACCCTCTCTGCCGTCATCGAGATCCTTTCGCAGAAGCTCGTAAAGCGTGGCGTTTCGCTTAAGAGTCTCGAATACGAGAAGATCGAGCCCGCCTCGAACTCCTCCGTCCGCCAGAAGGTCAAGCTCAACCAGGGCATCGCCTCGGACAAGGCCAAGAAGATCGTCGCCGCCATCAAGGACGCCAAGCTCAAGGCGCAGGCCAGCATCCAGGGCGACACCGTGCGCGTCTCGGCGAAGGACCGCGACGTCCTCCAGGAAGTGATCTCGCTCCTTAAAAAGCAGGACATCGGCCTGGACCTCCAGTTCACCAACTATCGCTCCTCCTAACTGATACCCTCTTAGGACACACGTGAAGCTCTCCTCCATCGCGGATGCAAAAGGTGTCTTCGACCTCCTGCGCGACGACCTCGCAGCCGTCGAGCGCGAGTTCGCTCGACAGTCGTCGTCGGAGGTCCGTGTCATCACGGAGATCGCAGACTATCTTCTCGCGGGCGGAGGCAAGCGTATCCGCCCGCTGCTTCTACTGCTCTCCGCAAAAGCGCTGCACTTCCGCGGAGAATCGCGTATCCGCCTCGGCGCCGTCGTGGAGATGCTGCATACGGCAACGCTCGTACACGACGACATCATCGACGCGGCAGACACGCGCCGCGGACGGCCTTCCTCCAACACGGCGTGGGGAAACTCGAAGTGTGTGCTCGCCGGGGACTGGCTCTACATGCAGAGCTTCCAGGTAGCGATGGAAGAGCGCAACTTCCATGTGCTCGACCTGCTCATCTCGCTCACGCAGCAGATGGTCGAAGGCGAGCTTCTCCAGATCCAGAAGCTCGGTCGCCTCATTAATGAGGAGGAGTACTTCGATCTCATCTTCCGCAAGACGGCCTCCCTCTTCCGTGTCTCCATGCAGCTCGGCGCCGCGATTGCCGACGCTCCCAAGGCGATCGAAGAGCAACTCGGCGAGTACGGCCGCAACCTCGGCCTCGCCTTTCAGATCGTGGACGATGTCCTCGACCTGACCTCTGAAGAATCCACACTGGGCAAGCCGGTCGCCAGCGATCTTCGTGAAGGCAAAGCCACGCTCGCGGTGATTCACGCGCTCGAACGCGGCACAGGAGAAGAGCGCGAAGCTATCCGTACCGTCCTTGCCGACCGCAGCTTTAACCGCGTGCCGCACAAGACGATTCTCGCAATCCTGAAGCACCACGGTTCGCTGGACTACGCCATGGACGCCGCGCGCGCCTACGCGGAGGTCGCCCGCCAATGCCTCACGGACCTTCCCGAGTCGGAAGCGAAGCGCGCGCTGCTTTGGGTACCGGGCTTCGTGACCTCGCGCGACAGATAGATCTTCCCGCCGATAGCCTGCTTACCACGCCTCACACAAGCAGTGATGCCACGGTTTCGGCGATCCCTTTGGAAGCTTTATATTTCGCAAAGTCAGCCTGTAGTGCGCGAGCGCACTTGCGATACTTAGTTTCTTTTAACAGAGCCTGAACTGCCTCTTTGATTTGATCGACGCTGGGCGTATCAGTTTTGAGATTAATGCCGGCTCCCGTCCACTCAACACGAGCCGAGGTAAAAGCCTTGTCGTCCGTTGTCCCGGCGATCACGATCGGCACTCCCTCACTCAGTGCATGGTTGACGCTTCCGTATCCGCCATTCGTTACAAAGACGTCCACCTTCGGCATGATCTGATGGAAGGGAATGAAGCGTTCCACTCGAACATTTTCCGGAATGGGGATCGAGATTGCCTTCGGATCCCTGCCCAGAGCGGCGATCACCAGAACATCTTCCCCCGCTAGGGCTCGATGAGCTGTCCCAGATCAAGATTGGCGATTGTGCCCTGTGTGACCAACACGACGGGTTTTTTTTCCTTCTCCAGATCCGGCCACCATGCAGGGGCTTCAAAGTCTTTCGTAGGATGCGGCAGCATCGGGCCGATGAACCGGATGTTGGCGGGCATATCACTGCGCGGAAACTCAAAGGCTTCAGCGGTAAACTGCAGGAAGAGATCGGGCATGGTGTGCATGCAGTCGAAGCACGTGCCGGGGAGAGACGGGAGACCGAGGCCGTGCAGCAGACCGTTCAAGTGCTCACTCCCTGAAGCAAGCATGGCTCGAAACTCTTCGTTCCCCTTTTCATTCCGTTTGCGCCCTTCCGGACTGGAATCCGGCACCATGAAGTTCCCGATATCGATGCTGCTGAGCATCATCGGCAGAACGCCACAACCGAGGACGTACGGACGTGCCTCTCGCGGCCCAAGGAGCAGCGGGAACACGCCCATGAAGGTGGTATCCACGAGGATCAGGTCGACCTTGGAGTTGGCCACGATCTCGCGCACTCCACGGTACTGGTCCGGAATGGCATCGCCAAACAGATGCGCAACGTCCCAGTCTATTCGTTCCGGACCGGGCTCATAGTTTTCGCGTTCAGGGAAAGCGGCGGCCAGATCCCGGTAGTCCCAGTTCGCCTTTCCGGTGAACGGTCGAAATCGCACCCCTGCCGCTTCCACCTGTTGCCGAAAGAGCTCCCCTGTGTTGAAGGTCACTTCGTAGCCGGAGCTCAATAGATACCGAGCGACAGCCAGCATGGGATTCACATGACCTGGAGCAGGCGTGACTGCGATGAGAAGATGTTTCAATCGACCTCCGTCAGACGCATACGTTCAGAACGTATGCAGTCTGGTCGAAGAGATAACACGCGGGCAGACACTTTCTTCCATCGTGTCCTCGCCTGAACGTTAAGCGTCCAAGTCCAGGTCCTCAATCCTGCGGGTACCATTGCGATTCTGCAGGAGGACTTGCACGCGGCCTTCGGCGGCTTCAAGCTCTTTTTTACATCCGTCCGAAAGACTCACGCCCTGCTCAAACAGCTTCAGCGACTCTTCCAGAGGCAGATCTCCGCGCTCCAGCCGCTCGACTACGTTCTCCAGTGCCTTCAACTGATCTTCAAACGTCGCCATTGCCGCCTCCACTTAGAAATCCGTCCAATACCTTTGCCGCTGCTTCATACTTCCCGAAGGGCGCACTCACCTGAACTCCCTGCACCTGCGGCTGCGCTTCGCGCAGCATCTCCTGTGCAATCAAGATACCCTCCTCGCGCGCACGCTCGGGCGTCTCGCAGGCGGCCATCCGGGTCATAATCGATTCCGGCACGCTGACCTTCAGATCATTGCGCATAAACTCCGCATTCCGCACACTCGTCAGCGGCCAGATTCCTGCGATCACGGGGATGCGGAACTGCTCAATCCGCTGTAGGAAGTCTTCCAGCAGACGCAGATCGAAGACCGGCTGTGTGATGGCAAACTCCGCACCCGCCTCTACCTTTGCGGCGAACCGACGCACCTCCGCATCCATGTCCGGCAATCCCGGATTCGCCGCGCAGGCCAGGACAAAATTCGTGGACGCACCGATGGAATTGCCACCGATATCGAAGCCGCGATTCATCTCCCGCGCCATCGCGAGCTGCCCAATCGCGTCGACATCAAAGACCGCTGTCGCGTCAGGATACGTTCCCATCTTCGGCGGATCGCCCGTGAGGCAGAGCATATTTTTCAGCCCCAGAGAAGCGGCACCCAGAAGATCGCTCTGCAGGCCGAGCAGATTGCGGTCTCTACATGTCGAATGCAGGACTACTTCCACGCCGATCTTCTGTTGGATCTGGATGCAAAGCGCTCCCGCACTCATGCGTGCCGAGGCTCGTGGTGAATCCGGAACGTTAATCGCGTGCACGCCCATCGCGTGCAGCATCCGTGCTCCCTCCAGCTCGCGGCTGGCGTCGATACCCTTCGGCGGAACAATCTCCACCATGGTGACGAACTCTTTGCGCGCGATCCGTCCGCCCAGCAGAGACCGTGCAGCCAGCGGCATCGGTTCCACGGCCGCGACCGCGTGATCGGATTTGGTGCCCTTGCCCGCCGAAGCAGTTCCTTCCGCCTGGGCGATGACTGCCCGCAGGGCTCCACGCATGGAACGAATATGCGCAGGCGTAGTTCCGCAGCAACCACCGACAATGGTCGCTCCGGCACGCAGGGCCTTCCGGGTAAAGCTCGCCATGTACTCCGGGGAGGTGAGATAAATGCTGCGTCCATCCACGCAGCTTGGCACACCCGCGTTCGGCATGCCCGCGATGGGAAGGGTGGTGACGGCGCGCATCCGCTCGATCGTCCGCAGGATCATCTCGGGTCCACTGGAGCAGTTGCATCCCACTGCAGCGGCACCCGCCGCTTCCAGAATGCGGACTGCCTCCTCAACCTCTGTGCCGTCGAGACACTGGCCTATCTCATTGACCGTCACCATTACGATGGACGGGATGCCCGGCGCGGCAAGCGTGGCGGCCTCCAAAGCGAGTCGCGCCTCGCGCAGACTCATCACGGTCTCAATCGCAAAAAGATCGACGCCCTCGCCTTCCACGAGAGCGGACATCTGCTCCGTATAGGCTCTCCGGACTTCGTCATCGGACAATGCCGCATCACCGACCGGCCCGATGGACCCTGCCACGAGAGCATCCACCGCCAGTTTTTCCTTGGCATGCCGCACAGCACGATGAGCAAGTGCGACCGCCGCGCGATTGATGGCACCCACCTTTTCGGCCAATCCATATCGCGCCAGGCGCGGCACCGTGGCTCCGAAGGTATTGGTTTCAATGGCCTCTGCACCGGCCATTAGGTATTCTTCGTGCAGCTCCCGTACCATCTCGGGTTCGGTCAGGTTCAATTCGTCGTAGCAGCGGTTGATAAAAATCCCGCGTGCGTAAAACATCGTGCCCATTGCGCCGTCAAACAGCATGGTCCTCGATATAAGCCAATCTGCTGCAACGTTTTTCATGCGTACGAACCGTCTCCGTTCGCTTCAAATCTCCGCTTTCGCGGCTTCGAAGCCATCTCTCCATCGTACAGCTACTCGTCGGGCGGGAGTCAGATCCTCGCATCTGCTTTGCTATACTTATCAGTATTCGCGACGGTCCCCTGCGCTCGCACAGTTTGGAGTTTTTCAAGTTGAAGATTCGCGATTTTGCACGGTCGACGGTAATCCTCTGCGTGGCCGTTGCCACCCTCTCGCTCGTAGCCTGCTATGGCAACAGACCTTATAAAACCACCGAAAATCAGTTTGCCGGTCGCCCTGTGCCGCCCAGTCTTCTCACTTCACGCGTGATGGTCTCCGTGGCCAACTCCGGTGCACTGGGAACAAGTGGATCGCTTGCCGTTCTGGATTCATCTCGCGATATTCGCAACAATGTCTACAACGCAAATTCGAGCTTTTCCATCTCGGGATTCGCCACAAACAACGCCACAAAGATCATCAACTATCCAGAGCAGTTGAACGGGTACGTCTACGGAAGCACGGATAACAGCCTGACCATCATCGATTACTCCACCGAAAAGACGCTCGGCTCCGCGCTGGGTTCTGGAACTCTGGCCGGAGGGGCAGCGGATATTACAGTTCCCCCCGATGGCACCTTCGTTCTTGCAGCACTGGAGACTCAGGGTATTCTGCAGGTCATCGATAAGGGAACAAACTCTGCAGGCACCTATAACCTGGCGATCCCGAACATTTACCGCGTGGCGATGAACCCCTCACATACCGTCATGCTGGCCATGGCCCGCAACTCCAACAATCTTTACCGCATCGTCAAGCTGAATACGAATCAGGCTCCCCCTGCAGGCTTTACCGCGTGCCAGCCTATCAATCTGCCTGTTTATTGCGCGCTTCCGGTCACAGGCACGTTTGACCGCCCCACGGGAGTTTATTTCTCGCTGGATGGATCGCAAGCTTACGTCCTAAACTGCGGTATTGAGTGCGGTGGAACCACATCGAGCGTCAGCTACCTTACCTTGGGTCCTCTGCGTATCGACAACTACGCGGCCTCATCGCCCGTGACGGCCACGACCGTCGTCCCCGGCGGCGTTACCGCGGCACTTTCGGATGGCAACACGCTCTATGTCTCCGGGCAGCAGCTTCAACCCGACGGTCTTTTTGCAGGCACGCTCTCCACGATCAGCCTCGCGACAAAGGCTGTCACCGGTCAATATTCGATCTCCGACGGCAACCACTCCAAGATGCTCTTCGGCGACAACAATACGCTCTGGATCGGATCGCAGAACTGCGCCAGCGGCGAACGCCAGGCCCATAACCAGAATTACAACTGTCTCACGATGTTCAATCTATCCAATAACGCTGCCACAGTGATTCCGGCAGTGGATCCAACGAACCCAGCTTCCAAAGTTCCTTATCCCAACGACGATGGAAACCAGTACTACTACGGATCGCTCACGGGCCTGTGCTGGGTACAGGGGTTCAACAAGATGTACACCGCTTACGGCGGACAGGTTCACGCCTTCAGCACTGTTGACGGTAAGGAGATCAATAACTTTTCGATCACTGTGCAGGGTATTGCTCTCGATGTCGCCTATCTGGATGCAACCACCAACGCAGCCAACTAAACCGCAGCTTCAACGCTGTCAAAAGTAGCGCTGCCGGATTCTTCGGCAGCGCTCTTTACGTTTGGCGACAATATTGTTCTATCTCCATAAGCAAGGCATGAGTCTCAGATGCAGAAACTCTAAATCGACAGGGACGCCGTTTTGGGAAATCGCTCCGCGACAAAGGCCTTGAGGTCGGAAGATAGAAACAGATCCGGAGCTGCGTTCTCCGCTTGGATCTTCACCATGAAACGCGGCTTCCGGTTCCAGATCGCGTCGCTGATCTCTGGCCACATCGATCCCGTTTCCATAACCACGTCTTCGTCCCGCTGCGGGCAGATGATCGCGTCGGCACGGTCGAGATAGCGCAGCGCTGACGGCTTGAAGTCCGCAATCGATGGATCGAGAACGGACAGATACAGATCCGGCTTCAGGAAACGCAGGACCGAGTTGGACTCCAGCAGCACATGCTCTGCTTCTCCCATACGCTTGCGAAGGAGCGGCATCGCCTCTGCAAGCTGGCCCTGACGCGTTCTGGCCCAGTAGACCTTCTCTGCGCCCGCCGCGAGCATGCGCGAGGTGTCCGTTCCACTCTGGGCATCACGCTCTTCGCTGATGGAGATCGTGTGATCGTCCGTCTCGCAGTCGCAGGCCTCGCCATTCGCAGAGCAGACGCCGTGACCAAACTGCGTGATCTTGAACGCCGTCCAGTGCATCTCCGGAAAGGCCGCAACGATACCCGCGGCCAGAGAAGTCTTTCCGATGTTGCGCGTATGCCCGCCGATGACGACGATCATAGCTTTCTCAACTTTGCCAGGTCTCGAAGATATTGCTTCAATGGTTGCGCCGGTCGGCCCCAGAAGATCTGGTTCGGACCGCGCAGTTTCTTACCACTCAGCACGCCTGCGCCTCCGCCGAGGATGACGTGATCACCCACGATCGCGTGTTCGCCGATGCCTACCTGCCCGCCGAGAATCGCTCCATCTTCCACCACGGACGAGCCGGAGATGCCCGTCTGCGCGGCGATGATGACGTTCTTGCCGAGGACGCAGTTATGGCCGATGTGAACGAGGTTGTCGAGCTTCGATCCGCGCCCGATGCGCGTCTCTTCCAGAGCCCCTCGATCGACCGTGGAGTTGGCTCCGATCTCAACATCGTCTTCGATAATCAGCCTTCCCTGTTGCGGAAAGCGGATGTACTCGCCGCTCGCACTGCAGGCATAGCCAAAGCCCATCGAGCCAAGAACCGCACCGGACTGGATCAAGACACGGGCTCCGATCTCAACACCGTCGTAAACGACCACGCGGGCGTCGATGATCGTGTCGTCGCCGATGCTGACGTCGTCCCCGATGACCGTACCTGCGCCTATATTGACGTTCGCTCCAATACTGACGTTCACTCCGAGTACGGCAGAGGTGTGGATGTGGCTTTGTGGCGCCGGAGATAATTTCTGCGCGAGAACGGAGAAGGCATACCGTGGATCTTTCACTGCGATGACGCGCGGATCCTCGGTCAGAGAAGCATCCGCCAGTCGCGCCAGGATAGCTCCCGCGGCAGACATCGTGGCACGCTCCAGAGAGATGGCATCGGTTGCAAAGACGGCATCCGAGGGCCGAGCCAGATCAATGCTCGCTACCCTTGTAATCTCTCCGCCTTCGGGGAGGTTCTCGGCATTCGCATGGAGCATCTCGGCGATCTGGCGAAGGTTTGGCATAACGAATACCAGTGTATTCCGTCAGTAGATGGGCGGTTCGCCGGAAGGACGCGTCTTCCATCGCCGATGCAGCCAGAGCCACTGCTCAGGCGCCGAACGCACATACCGCTCGATAGTGCTGGTAAAGAGTGTTGTGTTGGTGAGCACATCGGCCTCCGCGTCCTCCGTGCGAACAATGTCCAGTGCGGCGCCAAAGTGGAGGACGTAGCGCTTCTCGGCTTCGCTCCATAAAAGAAAGCCGGGAATCACCGTTGCGCCTGTGGCGCGGGCAACGCGGGCGAGACCGGAAGCAGTACACGCAGGAACGCCGAAATACGGCACAAAGACGCCCTGTGGCGGCGTCATGTTGGTGTCCATGAGGATTCCGACCGTCTCGTTCTTCGCCATCGCACGCAGGAGGCCGCGTGCGAAGTCGTCCTTATGCAGTACGCGATTGCCGTGCAGGCAGCGAATGCGATTCACGAACTCGTCGACCAAGGGGTTATCGAGGCGGCGAATCACCATGCCCATGGGATAACCAACAAGGGAATGGACAAAGCTCGAAAGCTCCCACGCACCCAGGTGACCCGTCAGGACGAGCGTGCCCTTGCCTTGCTCCCGCGCGGCGAGAAAATGTTCCAGACCTTCGTAGCGAAACACATGTTCCCTGGCAAACTCCGCTGTGTACCGGGACATGCAGGAGAACTCGGCGATCTGGTGTCCCAGGCCTAAATAGAGGCTCCGCAGCGTATGCGTATGTTCTTCGGTGGTCTTCTCGGGATACGCGATCTGCAGATTGCGCAGGCCGGTCTTGCGCAAACGTCCGAGCAGGTGAAAGCAGAACAGACCAATTCCCGCGCCGAAGGCCCTCGCGACCCCGCGCGGAAGAATGCCGAGACCACGGACAAGGAGCCAGACGAATCCAAATTCGAGGCGTTGGCGCGTACTTGGAGTGGAAGACTGCAAGGCTTCAGTGTAGTGGGCGTGAGGAGGAGACGCAAAAAAAGCCGTCGCATACGCGACGGCTTTCCTGTTCCCCTAGCACCGGTGTTACTGCGCTGCTTTTGCAGCTACAAAGTACTTCGCTACGGTGCGCACAAAGGGGCGAGCCGAAGGAGGAACCGGCGTGGAACCCTTCAATAGGCTGTCGAAATGAATGTCACTGCCGTAGAACGTACGGGTGTCATCCTCATTTTGCGAGAGGACCGTACCGTCGAGATCGATACCGGCAAAGAGACCCTTGGAGCGCGAATAGGTGAGGAACTCAGCACCGAGCTTCCAGTCGGTACCAGCCTGCGCGTTGCGTCCTACCGGACCCGCAGAAGCGGCGGCATCGCCACCGATCTTGAATTTGTTATGCAACATATCGGTCAAACTACGCTCGTTCATACCGATGAGGACGAGATCTGTCGACTGTCCACCGATCTGGAAGCCAAAGCTGCCGCCCGCGAGCTGAACGAAAACCGGAGCAGACCACTTTCCCGAAGGCGTGTTGCGGCAGGTTGCAACGCCCTGACCGTACTGACCGCCGACGACGAAGGCACCCTTTTTGAAGGAAGGGATTACTACGACGCAATAGGCCGTAGAAAGAATGTTCTGGGGAACCGACTTGTCCGGCGTAGCCATGATTTCGTTCAAGACAGATTGTGCGCTGTCGAGACGACCGACCATCTTTTCCTTGTCTCCGGCGGCAAATGCAGTCATGGAAGTCGCTGCGAGGGTCATCGCGCATAAGGTAGCTGTAATTCGTTTCATGGTGGTTCCGTCCTGTCGTCAATTTGGTAAAACTTGATAGTCACGCTTGAATTTTTTCAAGCGGAGGGCGAAAGACAAGTCTTCCGCAATCACTCTCTTGGGATGGAGTCCACACGCGGCGAGTTGCATGGAGCTATATAGGATTCCTCACGAAGAGGAAAAGGCCCTTGATTTAGGGGAAATAAGACAAGCTAGACAAAAAATGGGGCCAGGTTTTCCAGTTCATAACCGGATCCCACCAGCCCCTCTCCCAGGTCTGTGTTGCTGTCGTTACTTTGAGGGCTTACTTAAGTGCGCGCAAGAGTACGGAGGGATTCATCCTTGGGTTACTAGGCATGTTAACTAGAGCGTTAACCCTCTAAGTGTGCAGCTCCGGGGATAACCAGCTGTTTTTCCACAGCATAGAGCGCAAGTCCAACACGATTGGGAACCCCTACCTTCCGAAGTAGCCGACCAACGTGGGTCTTAGCTGTTGTCTCGTCGATCGAGAGTTTTCCGGCGATGTCCCGGTTTGTGTGACCAGTCGCCAGCAGCTCGAGCACCTGCTTTTCCCTGGGCGTAAAGCGCAGATCTGATCGCTCCTTCTCTTCTGGTGAACGCAGGTCCATCAGCCGCGAAAGCACACGGCGCGGCGCCCAGACGGAGCCATCGCGCACGACCTCGATCGCCATGCGGAGATCTGCCGGGCTGCTGGTGTGAGCGAGGTATCCTTTGGCTCCTGCGGCGATGATGCGTTCTATCACATCCATCTCGACTACCGGGCCGAGGATGACGACGCGTAGTGCAGGACGCGCGCGTCGAAAGCTGATAATGATTGCCAGGAGATCTTCGAGGCTCGGGTTGTCTACTAGGACGAGATCCAGCGAAGCATCACGCAGCGCCTCAGTGGGCGTGAGGGGTACGACCTCCACCCCGGTAAGAATGTCCTGGGTTCCAAGAAGACGCAGCGGGTCGGAGGTTACCATCCCAACCCGGACTGTAACCGGCAATCGGAGGTCGTCGCTGGACATTGCATCCATTGGAGTTGCCTCGGCCTTTCTCGAATCTGACTGGGTCATGCCTCGATGATTCGTCGATTAGAGTTTGGGAAGAACAATGCCCTGCTGCTTCTGATACTTTCCAGCGCGGTCAGCGTAGCTGGTCTCGCAGACCTCGTCTGACTGGAAGAACAGAATCTGGCAGAGACCTTCGTTCGCGTAGATTTTTGCCGGCAGCGGCGTGGTGTTGGAGATCTCCAGGGTGACAAATCCCTCCCACTCAGGCTCGAAGGGGGTGACGTTCACGATGATGCCGCAGCGCGCGTAGGTGCTTTTTCCGACGCAGATCGTGAGGACATCGCGTGGAATACGGAAATATTCGATAGACCGCGCAAGAGCGAAGGAGTTGGGCGGAACGATGATAGCGTCGGCCTGCACGGAGACGAAACTGCGCTCGTCAAAGTTTTTGGGGTCGATGATGGCAGAGTTCACGTTGGTAAAGATCTTGAACTCGTCGGAGACGCGGAGGTCATAACCGTAAGAGGAGAGGCCGTAAGAGATGACACCATCACGGACCTGCTTTTCGCTGAAGGGTTCAATCATTCCTTTTCCTGCCTGCTCGCGAATCCAGCGATCACTTTTGATGGCCATGGTTCTCCTGAAAGGGGGTGTTGATGAGGGTCAAAAATCCAGTGTACGGCAGGCGCGTTTTGGCTGCAATCTATTGGGAAGAAGGCATTTGGAGCGTTGACAAGAGTTCCGGAGCTTTCTAACATCAAGCAGAGCCGTCAAGACAGACAGTCTCACTTTTCCGGGATACGAGGCGAATACGAGTGATCAAACAGGACCTCATACAGCGTATTGTCGATCGGACCGGGCTGCCTCGCACGAAGGCCGAAGCGGCAACGGACGTTATCTTCGACACGATGAAGAAAGCCATGGCCTCCGGCGACCGTATTGAGCTACGCGGTTTCGGTGTCTTCACCGTCAAACCACGCAAGACCGGCATCGGGCGCAATCCGCGCACAGGGGCCGAAGTCTCGATCGAACCAGGCAAAGCCGTTCGCTTCAAGCCGGGCAAAGATTTGCAGTCTCTCGAATAGAGATTTCGCTACATCAAATGCAGGGCGTCCACGTCGATGAGAATGCCTCGACGCGGAATCCCCTGCGCATCGGCGTGCGCGAGCATGGTGTAAAGGATGCTATTGAGTATCTGTCGCTTTTCCGCTTTAAGCACAAAATGAAAGCGATAGATGCGCTTGAGGCGCACGATAGGGGCCGCCGCGGGGCCAAGGACGCGCAGGCCGGGTGTGCCACGGCTTACGAACCACTTTCCTATATTCGCGGCCCAGGCTGAAGCCTCTTCAAGCTTCTGACTTTGCAGGACAATGTTGGTCAGAACCGTGTTTGGCGGATAGTGCATCCAGCGGCGGTACTGCATCTCTTTCGCAACGAAGCCGAGGTAGTCGTGCTTCGCCGCGAACTTGATGGCGTAGTGATCGGGGTGATAGGTCTGCACGACGACGCGGCCGGGGGCGTCTCCGCGGCCGGCGCGGCCGCTGACCTGCGTGAGCAGCTGAAAGACTCGTTCCGAGGCGCGGAAGTCCGGAAGACCGAGGGCGTGGTCGCAACCCACGACGCCCACCACTGTGACTCCGTGGATATCGTGGCCCTTGGCGATCATCTGCGTGCCGACGAGGAGGTTGATCTCGCCGGAGTGAAGGCGCGAGAGCATGCGCTCCATATCGACGCGCGTACGAACCGTATCGCGGTCCATGCGACCGATGCGCGCACCGGGGAAGATCTCCTGCAGACGCTCTTCGCCTTGCTGCGATCCTGCACCTAGGTAGTAAAGATGTTCGCTCTCACACTTGGGGCAGTGTTTCGGCACGCTGCGGCGAAAACCGCAGTAATGGCACTGGAGCCGCTCTCCCGCGTGCGCGTGTGCATCCTCACCGAGGACGGGCTTGTGGAAGGTCATGGAGATCGCACAGTTTTCGCACTGGATCTTGTCTCCGCAGGCGCGGCACATGACGACGTAAGAATAGCCGCGACGGTTGAGGAGGATCATCGCCTGCTCGCCGCGATCGAGCGCGGCCTGTGTCTCCGCGATGAGCTGACGGGAGAAGATTTCGTCGGTTCCGGTATTACGAAACTCCTCCCGCATGTCGATAAGTTCAACCTCTGGCAGGGGGCGATTGGAGACACGCTCGGCCATGGTGATGAGCACGTACCGACCCTTCTGTGCATTCGCCCAGCTCTCCAACGAGGGCGTAGCCGAGCCGAGGACGATGGGGATGTCCAGGAGCTTGGCGCGCATGACCGCCGTGTCGCGGCCATGATAGCGGGGCGTCTCTTCCTGCTTGTAGCTGCTGTCGTGTTCTTCGTCTATGACGATGAGGCCGAGATTCGCCACGGGCGCAAAGACTGCAGAGCGTGTGCCGACGACGATGCGCGCGTCTCCGCGACGGATGCGGTGCCACTGCTCGGCTCGCTCGTCGGGCGTGAGTTGCGAGTGCAGCAATGCGACGTCGTCTCCAAAGGCGGCGAACATCTGCGCGGCCATGGCGGGCGTGAGACCGATCTCGGGAACGAGTAGGAGCGAGGATTTTCCTGCTTCGAGCGCGCGCTTCATGGCGGCGAAGTAGACGGCAGTCTTTCCGGAGCCGGTGACGCCATAGAGGAGGTGAGGCTGGAAGCCGCCCTTGTCCAGCGCGATGGCAATGGCGGCGTAGGCCTCCGTCTGCGTCTCGTTCAGGGCGTGTTCGTGCGCGTGCTTCTTGCGCTCGGCGTGAACGCCTCCGAGGTAGAAGGCCTCCGGCTCTTCGTCAATGCGGACGAGGTTGCGCTTGACCAGCGTGACCAGGGTGCTCTCGGGTACTTTCTTTTCCAGAAGCGTACCGCTGTTGCGCAGATCCCGCACAGGCATACGTCCTCCTGCGGCGGCGAGTTCGGCGAGGATGAGCTGCTGATTTTCATTGAGCTTTGGCATCCGCGTGTCTTCGAGAAGGACGGCGATCTTTTCGAGACGCCGGGCGTCGCGCGAATCCGCAACAGCTTCGCGCAAAAGCCATTTCTTGCGCGCCATGGCGTCGAGGAGCGCCTTCCCTGCCTGCGTCGCCGAACGAATTGCGGAGGGCTTCGCGGGTTCGCCGCTATCGAGATAGTTGAGGACGGCGTACTCGCGATTCTGATCTTCCGGCGAGAGTTTGGAGCGTCGGGAAGAGCCCTTCTCCGCGCCTTCGTAGAGCACTTTGCGACCGTGGTCGGTGATGCGATAGAGCAGGTCCCGTTTGACCTCAGCCATGAGCGGAAGCATGCCGCGCAGGACTTCGCCGAGCGGCGCAACGTAGTATTGCGCGATCCACTCAGCCAGTTTGAGAAGGTAGCGGTCGAGAAGTGCTTCCGCATCGAGCACCTGCTGGATCGGTTTGATCTCAAATCCATCTGCAGGCACGTTGTTGTGGAGGCGGACGACAACGCCCATGAGGCGCTGTCCGCTGAAGGGAACGATAACGCGCGCGCCGACCACGGGAATCACGCCGTTCACCGCGTAGGTGAAGGGTTTGTCCAGAGGTACTGGAAGGGCGACATCAGCAAAGAGAGACACAGCTTCCAGTTTAGTGCCGCTAACTCTTCAGGCCCATCTCCATCATGACGCGTTGGAGATCTTTCCAGGCTTCACCCTTCATACTGGGGTCGCGAAGAAGATAGGCGGGATGGTAGGTGACGGCGGTTTTGGAGCCCCGAACGTCGTGCCACTGGCCACGGAGGGCAACGAGAGGCTTCTTGACGCCAAGGAGATACGTCGCAGCGATAGCTCCGAGCGCGACAATGATCTGCGGCTGCACGATGTCGATCTGGTCCACGAGGAACTGGGAGCAGGTGTTGGCCTCGACCGGTTCGGGATTGCGGTTGCCGGGCGGGCGGCACTTCACGATGTTGGCGATATACACGTCTTCGCGCTTGAGGCCCATCGCGGTGATCATATTGTTCAAAAGCTGACCGGCTTTGCCGACGAAGGGGACGCCGCTGGCATCCTCGTCCGCACCGGGGCCTTCACCTACGAACATCAGGCGAGCGTTCGGATTGCCGTCGGAGAAGACGATATTGCGGCGGCCCGCATACGCGAGCGGGCATCGCGTGCAGTCGCCGATGTGATGGCGGACGCTCTGCAGGGCCGCAGCTTTATCGTCAGGCAGGGCGCGGTGC
>Ga0247762_1000071_pt1 | contig 45860 bp, 46 predicted proteins | sample UWRJL081202R4_FD_181016 | JGI IMG/M metagenome (GOLD analysis project Ga0247762, IMG submission 181016) | Plant litter microbial communities from Arlington Agricultural Research Station in Wisconsin, United States - UWRJ-L081-202R-4 | ecosystem: Environmental > Terrestrial > Plant litter >...
CGCGAAGAGCATAGGCAGCTTGGTATCGTTCAGGCCGCGCAGCGAACCGGCCATCGCGGTCTGCACACCGTCGGCGATGAAGAAGGTAGCACCGAGAAGAAGCAGCCAGGAGGCAATGGAAACGATCTCGGCGGCATCCTTCATCGAGTCATCGAGAAAGAAGTAGGGCAGCAGGTCGCGCAACGAAACCACCAGCACCGTCATGATGGTCATGAAAACGAGCGCAAGACCGATCGCGACAAAGCCGGCGCGGCGCGCGCCGGTCGGATTTCTGCGGCCGGCTTCCTGCCCGACGCGGACAGTTGCCGCGAGCGAGATGCCGAACGGAATCATGAACAGGATCGCGGCGATCTGCAGCGCGATCTGATGCGCGGCAAGCGCGCTCGCGCCGAACAGGCCGACGACAAGGCCCGCGCCGCCGAACAATCCATATTCGAGCAGGAAGGTCAGCGACATCGGGGTGCCGATCGCAACCAGTTGCTTCATCAGATGACCGTCGTAGCGCCAGAAGCGGCCGAGTACCTGATACTTCTTGAACGGATGCTGCGAATAGCAAACCCAAAGTGCCGCAATACACATGCCGAGGTTTACGAGCGTCGTCGCAACACCGGCGCCCAAAATTCCGAGTTCGGGCGCGCCGAAGGCGCCGAAGATCAGCGCATAGGCCATGACGAAATTCGCGGGCACCGCCGCAAGCGTGATCCAGAACGCAGGCTGCGGCTTGTTCACCGCACCCATGAAACCGCGCAGCGCAATGAACCACCACGCCGGAATGAGCGACCATGCGAGACCCATCAGGTACTCGTGGGCAAGCGCCGCCGCTTTCGGCTGCTGACCGAGCGCAAGCAGAAGATCTTCGCCCCAGAGTTGGCCGAGCGAAAGCGGAATACCGAGGATCGTCGCAGCCCAAAGGCCAACACGGAGCGAGCGGCGCACCATGCGCGGCTCGCGCGCACCGAAGGCTTGTGCTGCAAGCGGCGCCACCGCCGACGTCAAACCCATGCCGAAAACGAACGCCGTAAACAGGATCACCTGCGCGAGTGCAGCCGCCGCAATCGCGTCGCCGCCGAGACGGCCGACGAGCGCAAGGTCGGTCGTCATCATCGCGACCTGGCCAAGCTGTGTCAGCGCAATCGGCAGCGCGAGCTTGACCGTCTCGGTCAACTCGAGGCGCCAAGGGCTCAGGCTCCCCGGCATCGCGCCGGAGGCGGATATTTTGTTCATCCCGTGCATGGATGCGGCAGTTCTAGCGACTCTTGCGGCAATTGAAAGGCTACGCCTCTATCCATCTGCTCCGCGACGGATGAATGACACCTGAAGAGCCGCGAAGCGGGCAAACTTCGCAAGAGAAGCTAATGCTCTGCGTAAAGCAGGAACTCGGTGTTCCCGTCGCCGCCGAGGATCGGCGACGGAATGGTGCCGCGCAGCCGCCAGCCCTGGCGCCCGACCAGCAGTTCCACGCGCTGACAGACGGCCATATGCACTTCCTCGTCCCGCACGATCCCTTTCTTCACGTGCTCGCGGCCGGCTTCAAATTGCGGCTTGATCAGCGCGATCAATTCCGCGTGCGGGGCGGCGAACTGGAGCGCTTTCGGAAGCACGAGTTCGAGCGAGATGAAGCTCACGTCGATCACGATCAGCCTTGCATCGTCCGGGATCGCGGCTTCATCCAGCTTGCGGATGTCAGTCTGCTCCAATGATACGACGCGCGGGTCGTTCCTGATGCGCGGATGAAGTTGATCCGTCCCGGTATCGACCGCGTAGACTTTCTCCGCTCCGCGCGCGAGCAGGACTTCAGTGAAGCCGCCCGTGGAAGCGCCGACGTCGAGGCAGATTTTTCCATGTGGACTTATTGTAAAGTGATCGAGTGCGGCCTCCAGCTTGAGTGCGCCACGCGACACATAGGGATGCGCGGCTGTAGCCACGATCTCGGCATCCTCCGCAATCATCTGCGAGACCTTGCGTACGACTTCGCCGCCGGCGGTTACGTTGCCGGCCTCGATTGCCGCCTGCGCCTTTGCGCGGCTTTCGAACAGGCCGCGCGCGACCAGCAACTGATCGGCTCGCATCGTTTTTTTCATGCGTGGATAATAGCTGAGCCTTCTTTAGGCGGGCCTGAACGGGTATAACCGGAACCTATTCGCTATTTCCGTCCGGAGAACGCTTCGTGGTCGACTCGCTAAAAGACTCCGTCAAAGATCTGGAGCCGCCGATCTGCCCCAACTGCCGCAAAGAGATGGTCTGGTATCAGGCACGGCTTCAGTCTTACGTTCCCCGCATCATCATTCATTCGTTCGCCTGCCCCGGTTGCAATCGTACGTCCGAAACGAAGACCACCGTGGAAAGCAAGCCGGATATTCCGCCAGAAAAACTTTCGCGTCCGCAGCGGCGCTTCCGGCGCGCCGCCTGACCGGTCTTACGCGCGGCGCGGGCGCAGCAAGCTCGCTTCATCCTTGCCAAAGGCCGAGAGCGCGGTCGTGACAATGCCGCGCGCGTCGAGGCCCGCCTGCTCGTACATCTTCGCCGGCGTGTCCTGATCCTGGAAAATATCCGGCAGTACCAGCGGGCGGATTTTCAAACCGTGATCGAGCGCACCTTCGCGCGCCAGCAATTCGAGTACATGGCTGCCAAAGCCGCCGGCCGAGCCTTCCTCGATCGTGATCAGCACTTCGTGTTCGCGCGCAAGACGCAGCACGAGATCGCGGTCCAACGGCTTTGCGAAGCGCGCGTCGGCAACGGTCGTGGAGAAGCCGAGTGCCGCGAGTTCGTCCGCAGCACGGAGACATTCGGCAAGACGCGCGCCGAGCGAAAGCAGCGCAACTTTTGTGCCTTCGCGCACGATGCGGCCCTTGCCGATTTCCAGCGGCACGCCTTCAGCCGGCATCTGCACGCCTGTACCCTCGCCGCGCGGAAAACGGAAGGCGGACGGGCGGTCGTTGATCGACGCGGAAGTCGCGACCATGTGCACGAGTTCGGCTTCATCTGCCGCTGCCATCACCACCATGTCCGGAAGACAGGCGAGATAAGCGACGTCGAATGAGCCTGCATGCGTCGCGCCATCCGCGCCAACGAGACCCGCGCGGTCGATCGCAAAACGTACCGGCAATTTCTGGATCGCGACGTCATGCACGACCTGATCGTAGGCGCGTTGCAGGAAGGTCGAATAGATCGCAGCAAAGGGCTTGTAACCTTCGGCCGCCAAACCCGCCGCGAAAGTCACCGCGTGCTGCTCGGCGATGCCGACGTCGAACGTGCGCGACGGAAATTCCTTGCCGAAAATATCGAGGCCGGTGCCGGAAGGCATCGCCGCGGTGATCGCGACGATCTTGTCGTCCTTCTTCGCTTCCTTGATCAGGCTCTCGGCGAACACTTTCGTGAAGCTCGGTGCCGCCGCTTTCGATTTCGCCTGCGCGCCGGTCGCAACGTCGAACTTCACGACGCCATGATATTTGTCGTCGGAGGCTTCCGCCGGTGCGTAGCCTTTGCCCTTCTGCGTCACGACATGCACGAGCACCGGACCCGGCTCGTTGTCGCGCACGTTTTTCAGAACGGGAAGCAGATGATCGAGGTTGTGGCCGTCGATCGGGCCGACATAGCTGAAGCCCAATTCTTCAAAGAGCGTGCCGCCGGTGATGTAGCCGCGCCAATGCTCGATACCGCGCGTGATCATCTCGTCGAGACGTTTCGGCAACTGCGCGGTGACTTTCTTGCCGACGTCGCGGATCGCGTTGTAGGTGCGGCCCGAGATCAGCCGCGAAAAATAAGCCGACATCGCGCCGACCGGCGGCGCAATCGACATATCGTTGTCGTTCAGGACCACGATCAGGCGGCTTCCGGCAGCGCCCGCGTTGTTCATCGCTTCATAGGCCATGCCCGCGGACATCGCGCCGTCGCCGATCACGCAGACGACGTTGCGTTTCTCGCCTTTGAGATCGCGCGCAATCGCCATGCCGAGGCTGGCGGAAATCGAGGTCGAGGCGTGCGCCGCGCCGAAGGGATCGTATTCGCTCTCGGCGCGCTTGGTGAAACCCGACAAGCCGCCGCCCATGCGTAGCGTGCGGATGCGGTCGCGGCGGCCGGTCATAATCTTATGCGGATAGGCCTGATGGCCGACGTCCCAGATCAGGCGGTCGTGCGGCGTATCGAAAATGTAGTGCAGCGCGACCGTGAGTTCGACGACCCCAAGTCCCGCGCCGAGATGGCCGCCGGTTACAGAAACGGCGTCGATGGTTTCGAGACGCAGTTCGTCGGCTAGCTGACGCAAGCTCGTCTCCGGCAGCGCGCGGAGTTCTGTCGGCGTGTCGACGGTGTCGAGCAGCGGTGTACGGGATTGCGAAAGGTCGGTCATTGCAGACGAAACTATCAGCGTTTTTCGGGGCTTATACAAGGCAAGCGGTGCCGCAGGACAAGCCCTTGCACCACAGGCGCTTCTTGCAAATCGGCAATCAGTCCTGATCGAGCGGCGTGGAACCCGTCGGTTTGCCCTTAGCGTCGAGCGCAATTTTCTCGACGCGCGCTTCGGCGTCCTTCAGCAACGCATCACAGCGCTTCTTCAGCACTTCGCCGCGTTCGTAAATCTTGATCGAATCTTCGAGCGGCACGTTACCGCTCTCGAGCTTGCCTACGATCTGCTCAAGTTCGGCAAGCGCCTTTTCGAAAGGCATCGCGGCGACGTCGCCGTTTGCGTCTTTGGTATCTTTTGCCATTCGCGAAATTCCGTTCAGGCGCGCATCAGTGCGCGGACATGCGCGCCGGCCGAGCGCGCGAGACCTTCGAGATCATAACCCCCTTCGAGCAGAGAGACGACCCTCCCCTTCGCATGCTTGTCGGCGAGATCCATGAGCTTGCTCGTCACCCAGGCGAAGTCCTCTTCGACGAGGTTCAGGCTCGCGAGCGGATCGTTCCGGTGCGCGTCGAAGCCCGCCGAAATCACAACCAGATCGGGCTGGAAATTATTGATGCGCGGCAGAATCACACTTTCGAACGCTTCCTTGAACTGCGTACCGCCATCGCCGGATGAAAGCGGAGCGTTCACGATCGTGTTCTGCGCTCCAGTTTCATTCTTCGCGCCGGTGCCAGGATAAAGCGGCATCTGGTGCGTGGACGAATACAGTACCGTCGGATCGTTCCAGAAAATATCCTGCGTGCCGTTGCCGTGGTGCACATCGAAGTCGATGATCGCGACGCGCTCGGCGCCATGCTTCTTCTGTGCATGACGCGCGGCAATCGCCGCATTGTTGAAAAAGCAGAAGCCCATCGGGGTCGCCGTTTCGGCGTGATGGCCCGGCGGGCGCATCATGACGAAAGCGTTCTTCGCTTTGCCCGCGAAGACTTCGTCGACGGCATACATTCCGCCGCCGACCGCGCGCATGATCGGCTCCCAGCTTTTTGCGGACAGCACGGTATCGCCATCGATCCGTACCGCACCCTCGTCCGGCACGACGCTGTGGAGTTTCTCGGCGTATTCCATCGGATGCGCGAGGCCGACGGCTTCAAGAGGTGCCTGCGGCGCTTCCTCGCGCGCGAGCATGGAATATTCTTCCTTGCCGAATTCCTCATTCAGCGCCCGAATACGATCTGCCCGCTCGGGATGTCCGAGCGGCGTCGCATGATTTAGGGCGGAAGGATGCGTGAGAAGGAGAGTCGTCATTCCGGATATTAGCCTGCCGCCTTGAGCGCAGCCAAGCTCACGCCCGCGGGCGTGGGGATATTATCGGGTACGAAGAAATCCATCTGCAGCGACTGGCTCGGATTGACACGATACTTGTCGAAATCGGTAACGCCCTCGCCTGCAAGAAACGTATCGTCGATAAGGAAGTTCCCGGAAAATTCACGCGATGGCTTCTCGAAAATGCGCATCGCTGCGTCGGCGAGAATATCCGGCGTGCGCGAACGCTGCATCAGCGCGTCGCCACCGAGCAGATTGTTCACCGCGGCCGTCGCAATCGTCGTGCGCGGCCAGAGTGCGTTCACCGCAATGCCCTTCGATTTCAACTCGCCGGAGAGACCGAGCACGACGAGGCTCATGCCGTATTTCGCCATGGTGTAGCCGGTATGCGGCGCAAACCATTTCTGCTGCATGTCCAAGGGCGGCGACATCATCAGAATGTGTGGATTCTTCGCTTTCTCGAGAAACGGAATCGCGAATTTCGAAACGACGAAGGTGCCGCGCGTATTGATCTGATGCATCAGGTCGAAGCGCTTCATGTCGAGCTGTGTCGTCGGCAAAAGCTGAATCGCGCTCGCATTGTTGATGACGATATCGATGCCGCCGAACTTGTCCGCGGTCTTCTTCATCGCTTCATTGACGTTCACTTCGTCGCGTACGTCGACGACGAGCGGAAGCGCCTTGCCGCCGGCCTTCTCTACTTCTTCCGCCGCGGAGTGAATCGTGCCGGGCAATTTCGGATGCGGCGTGTCGGTCTTCGCAGCGATTGCGATGTTCGCGCCCTCTTTCGCGGCCTTCAGCGCGATCGCGAGCCCGATGCCGCGCGAGGCGCCGGTGATGAAAAGCGTTTTTCCCTTGAGCGACATTTGTGTGGATTCCCTACGCGACCATGAATGAATCGGTGTACGAAACCGAAGCCGCACCTTCGGTAACGGTGAGTTCGAGACCCTCGGCCTGCGTGCAAAGATTTTCAGCGAAGAAGCGCGCGATTGCGACCCGGCTTGCCGGCGCACCTTCCATGCGTTCTGCGAGTGCCGCTTGCGCCAGGTATGAGCCGCCGGAAGCAAGCCCGAACAATTTCTGATAGGGCGTCGCACCCGCAAGCGCTTCCGCCTGATCGCGGTTCATCGCCTCGAACATATATTTCGTTGCGCGCTCCAAAGCGTCGAGCGTGTCGTTCAAGCGCTTTGCGGTCTTGCCGAAAGCAGGATCGTTCGACTTTGCGACTTCGTTCGCGGTGTTGCGATATTCGGCCATCAGGCGCTTCAAGGTTTCGCCGCCGCTCTGGCCGATCTTGCGGCCGACCAGATCGATCGCCTGAATGCCGTTGGTGCCTTCATAGATCGCAGTAATGCGCGCGTCCCGCATGTGCTGCGCGGCACCGGTCTCCTCGATGAAGCCCATGCCGCCATGCACCTGCACGCCGAGCGAAGCGGCTTCCATGCCAGCCTCGGTCGAAAACGACTTCGCAATCGGCGTAAGCAGGCTCGCTTCTTCGCTCGCCTGCTTCTTCGCGTTCGCATCATTCGTATTGTGAGCGCGGTCGAGCGCGGAAGCCGTACGCAGGCAAATGGCGCGGGAGGCGTTCGTGAGCGCGCGCATCGTCATCAGCATGCGCTTTACGTCGGGATGTTCGCCGATCGGGCTCAGGTCTTTCGATCCCGGCGCCTTGCCTTGTTTGCGGTCGTGCGAATATTGCAGCGCCTGCTGGGTCGCGCGTTCGGCAATCGCGACACCCTGCACGCCGACGCCGAGGCGCGCATTGTTCATCATCGTGAACATGCAGTTGAGGCCTTTGTTCTCTTCGCCGACGAGATAGCCGGTGGCACCGCCTTCATCGCCATAGACCATGACGCAGGTGGGCGAGGCATGAATGCCGAGCTTGTGTTCGACCGACTGGCAACGCACGTCGTTGCGCTTGCCAAGCGAGCCGTCCTTATTCACCAGAAACTTCGGCACGAGGAAAAGCGAGATGCCTTTCGTGCCCGCCGGTGCATCGGGCGTACGCGCGAGCACGAGATGGATGATGTTATCCGTCATGTCGTGTTCGCCGTAAGTGATGAAAATCTTGGTGCCGGAAATTTTATACGTGCCGTCGCCTTGCGGCACGGCTTTGGTGCGCAGGTTCGCAAGGTCAGAGCCCGATTGCGGCTCGGTGAGCTGCATAGTGCCCGGCCATTCGCCGCTCACCATTTTCTCGAGATAGGTTTTCTTCAGTTCTTCCGAGCCATGCGCTTCGAGCGCATCGACGCCGGCGAAAGTGAGCAGCGGGCAAAGCCCGAACGACATCGCGGCCGAGCTCCAGAATTCGAAGGCCGACACGGCGACCATCACCGGCAGCCCCTGCCCGCCGTATTCGACCGGACCCGAAAGGCCGTTCCAGCCGCCTGCGATCCAGTCACGATAGGCTTCCTTCCAGCCCGGAGGGGTCACCACGTTTCCGTTCACGAGCTTGGAGCCGATCTGATCGGCCTGCCGGTTGAGCGGCGCGAGGCGCTCGGCAGCAAATTTTCCGGCTTCTTCCAGCACCGACTGCACCAGATCGAGCGAGAGATCGGCCTGTGCGCCTTTGCCCGCGATATCGTTCAGGCTGGTGCAGTGTTCGAGGAAAAACAGCGTCTCGGAAACCGGCGCGCGATAGGTCATGTCTTACTCCGCGATTTTCGGGGCGGCGCTTGAGCTTCGCGCGCACCAAGGCCATACCGGCCCAGTTCTAGTATTTACAGTGGCCAAGGCCGCCGGACCCGTCAACGTGACCCGCGACAACGGAAGCAAACAGACGCGAATTCTGCGTGCCGACGCTGCGGCAATTGCGGAAGCCGCGAGCGTTTTGCGTGCGGGCGGGCTTACGGCGTTTCCAACCGAGACGGTCTATGGCCTTGGCGCGCGGGCGGACGATCCGCCCGCGGTCGCAGCACTTTATGCTGCAAAGGGACGGCCCTCGTTCAATCCGCTGATCGCGCATGTGCGCGATCTGGAGGCCGCAAAGCGGCTCGGAGAATTTTCCGAAGCCGCGCTCGAACTCGCGAAGAAATTCTGGCCCGGACCGCTGACGATTGTCGTCAAAGCCAGTGGAAACGACGCTGTCTGCGAACTCGCGCGCGCGGGGCTAGATACCGTCGCGACCCGCGTACCTTCACATGAAGTTGCGCAGGCGCTTCTCGCCGAAGTCGATTTTCCGATCGTTGCCCCGAGTGCAAACCGCTCCGGTCATGTTTCGCCGACGAATGCGCAGCACGTTGCCGACGATCTCTCCGGGAAACTCGATCTCATTCTCGACGGCGGTTCAAGCGAAGGCGGAATTGAATCGACCATCGTGGACTTCTCAGGCGATACGCCGCGTCTGTTGCGGAGCGGCGGAATTCCTCGAGCAGCAATCGAAAAGATCACCGGCACGCTTGTCGCCGCCAGCAAGAGCGAAGTATCTGCGCCCGGCATGATGGCATCGCACTACGCGCCGAGGGCGCGGATACGACTCGATGTTCGTGATGTCAGAGAAAACGAAGCCCTGCTTGCCTTCGGCCCGAAGCTGCCGGCGAACGCAAATACTGCTCGCAAAGTTTTGAACCTGTCGGAAAGCGGCGATCTTACCGAAGCCGCGAGCAATCTTTACGCGCATTTGCGCGCGCTCGATCTTGTGAACGCGCATAGCATTGCGGTCGCTCCCATTCCGAACGAGGGTCTCGGCGAAGCGATCCGCGACCGCCTGCAACGGGCGGCAGCACCACGCGACGCATAGGAGATTTCAATGAAGAAGATCGTTCTTGGCGTAGCGATCATTCTCGCCAGCCTTTTTTCACTTGCGGCTAAAGCCGAGGTCGAAAAATTCATCCAACTCGGCGGCGACAATATCCGCCCAATTTTCCGCCTGAAATTCACGCCGCCCGCGAACTGGGAAGCGAACGCCGAAGGCACGAAACAGTTCGGCCTGCCGGTTTACGCGCCGAAGGGCCAAGGCTTTCACGAGGCGCCCGCGATCATCTACATCCGTGTTTCCTATAACGAGAACAAGCGGCCGGTTTCGCAGTTCATCGAGGTATCGCAGGACCGCTGGAAGAAAGCGGTGCCGGATACGCAGGTGACGAAAGTCTCGAACGAGAAGCGCGACAACGGTCAAGGCGAATTTCTGGTCTATCAAATCCGCAATCCGAGTCATCCGGCGCAGGGCTATGAAATGCTTGCCTATGGCGAAGACAAGGATAAGGATGGCAATACTTACTTCGTCATGATCAGCATCACCGCAAAATCCCAGAAAGCGCTCGAAGACGCCGAGAAGACGTATCGCGCGGCTCTGCGGACTCACTAAGTATGTAATGGCAAAGCGCGCCGCTCCGAAACGCAACCTCGACCGCTTCGTCCAAATCGTCGGCGAGAAGCACGCGATCCGCGGCGCGGAAGATATCGAGCCGTTCCTGCGCGAGCAGCGCGATCTTTATCACGGCAAAGCCGCGATGGTGCTGAAGCCCGCGAATACGGAAGAAGTCGCGAAAATTCTTGCGCTCGCGGACAAGACTAAGACGATGATCGTGCCGCAAGGCGGCAATACCGGCCTCGTCGGCGGACAGACGCCGTTCGACAAGAATGCGATCATCGTATCGACCGCGCGGATGAATAAAATCCGCGAGGTCGATGCCGACGCCAACACGATGACGGTCGAGAGCGGCGTCATTTTGCAGAACGCGCAGGAAGTGGCGAGCAAGCATGGCCGCCTGTTTCCGCTTTCGCTCGGCTCGGAAGGGTCCTGCACGATCGGCGGCAATCTTTCGACCAATGCGGGCGGCACGCAGGTGCTTGCCTACGGCAATGCGCGCGATCTCGTGCTGGGTCTCGAAGTCGTGCTTGCAGGCGGAAAAATTCTCCGCGGACTTCGCAAGCTCAAGAAAGACAATACCGGATACGACCTGCGGCATCTCTTCATGGGTGCGGAGGGAACGCTCGGCATCATCACCGCGGCAGTGCTGAAACTTTTTCCCGCGCCGCGCACGATCTCAACCGCGTGGATCGGCGTGCCTTCGCCGGAAGCCGCGCTCTCCCTTCTCAATCTCGCGCTTTCTCGCGCCGGAACATCGCTCACGAGTTTCGAACTGATGCCTCGTATCGCGCTCGAATTCGATCTCCGGCATCTGCCCGGCGCACGCGATCCCCTTTCCTCGCCGCATCCCTGGTATGTGCTCGCGGAAGTTTTCGGAGACGATGAAACGCGTACGCGCGAATTGATGGAATCCCTGCTAGCCGATGGCGCAGAGAAAGATCTGGTCATCGATGCGGCTTTTGCCGAAAGCGTCGAGCAGAGAAACCAGCTCTGGAAATTGCGGACGGCGATGTCCGATGTGCAGAAACCCGAAGGCGGCTCGATCAAGCACGACATCTCGGTGCCCGTTTCGAGCGTCCCGGCTTTCGTGAAAGAAGCCAGCGCGAAAGTCGAGCAGATGATTCCCGGGGCGCGCGTCGTCGCGTTCGGTCATCTCGGCGACGGCAACCTGCATTACAACATCAGTCAACCCGTCGGCGCGGACAAGGCGAAGTTCATGGCGAAGCGGGAAGCGGTGAACGACGCGGTGCATGCGATCGTCGGAAAGTACGATGGCTCGATTTCTGCCGAGCACGGCATCGGCATTCTAAAGCGTGATTTGCTCGCGAAAGCGAAAGACCCGGTCACGCTCGGCGTGATGCACGCGATCAAGAAGACGCTCGATCCGAAGGGCATCCTCAACCCCGGCAAAGTGCTGCGCGGGAGGAAGTCATAGAGACCGTTCTTGCCGCGAGTGCAGCGATTTTCCGCGAAGACGGAAAAGTGCTGCTCGCCAAGCGCACCAAGCCGCCGTTCAAATGGAGTTTTCCTGGCGGATCGCTCGAACCCGGCGAGAATGCCGCGCAGGCTGCAATCCGCGAAGCGCGCGAAGAAGTCGGCGTCGAAATCGAAATCGCTGGCCAAGCCGGGGAGCGCGAAGTTTCGCTGACCGGAAAGCGCTATGTGATTTCCGTTTTCGCGGCACGTCTCGTTTCGGGTGACGCGAAAACGAGCGCGGAAGCAAGCGAAACCGGCTGGTTCGATCCGGCAGAGATTGCTTCACTCGATGCGACCGAAGGGTTAGCGGAACTGGCGGCTGCCGCGCAGCGCCTGCTCCTTGCCGGGAAAGCATAAGCGCGCTTACAACTTGCGAGCCCTCGCGAAGCAGCGCATATCGCGGAAAGCATGAAGCGCGCTCCTTACCTTCTCCTTACGCTCGCCTTACTCGGCCCGCCTGCCGCTGCGCAGGCGCCCGCGCCGACGCGCGCGGCCTATGAAGCCGACCTCATTCAGCTTTCGGAAATTCTCGGCGCGCTGCATTACCTTCGTCCGCTTTGCGGCGCGAGCGAGCAGGGTCAGTGGCGCGTCGAAATGCAGGCGCTGATCGATGCGGCGTCGCTCCCCGCCGACAAACGCTCGATGCTCGTGACCAGTTTCAACCGCGGCTACACCTCTTACGAGCAGACCTACCGGACCTGCACAGCGGCGGCGCGGGTCGCGGTTCAGCGTTTTCTCGAGGAAGGCAGCCGGCTTTCCCGCGATATCGCGCTCCGTCACGGCAATTGAATTCAAAAGCCGCTCCCGGCGTTAACCTTCTTTAAAGGTCCGTGGCGACGGAACTCGCCTGCCCCGTTAAGGTCGGTAAACAACGTCGGGCGGCAAGCCCGCGAGGGGATTGTTTTGCGTAACGTCGCGCCACTGCGGATCGGAAAAGTTGCGGAACCGCGCTCGGAGGACGAGCGCCGTGCGGCCTTCGGCTATCTCAACGACGCCTGGGAAGAGGCGCGGCTCGACGGTATCGACGGCGACTGCCTTGCGCAGGTCGCTCTTTTCACCGCAATCAACGAACTGGTCTCGACCTATGGCGAAGACGCCGCTGCCCAATACGCCGAGGGCCTGAGCGACCGCATCCGCCGCGGCGAATTCACGATCGCGGCCAACCGTCAGTAATTTTCCCGCGCGCGTCTCCGGCGCGCTAGACTGCGCCCGCACGGATCATGCGGGAAATCATGAAACATCTGCTTCGCGGCTTATCGCTCGCTCTGCTCGTATGCGCGTTCGCGGCGTCGCCTGTCCTTGCCCAGAACAAAGTGAAGACGCAACCGATCCGCGACGCGAAGCCCGTGGAAGTTGTCCGCGATCTCTCGCGCCTGCCGGATTCTGTTCGCAAATTACGCGAAGACATTCTGAACGCGGCGCGCAGCGGTGACATCACGAAAGTCGCGGCCCTCGTCAAAGCCAACCAGACCGTGATTTCGTTCGGCGGCGACACCGAGGCCGTGGACTTCTGGAAGAAAACATTTCCCGACAGCGAAGGCGTGGAAGCGCTCTCGACGCTGGTCGAGGTGCTGGAAATGCCTTTTGTGCATCTCGACAAAGGCACTGCGCAGGAAATGTTCGTGTGGCCGTATTTCCAGGCGATGCAACTCGACAAACTTACGCCCGAGCAGCGCGTCGAACTATTTCGTCTTGTGACGGCGTTCGATTTTCGCGAGATGCAGAAGTTCGGTTCGTATAACTTTTTCCGGGCCGGCATTTCGCCGGACGGCAGGTGGCAATTTTTCGTGGCCGGCGACTAGGTGCCTTTCGGCAGCGCTTCGAGAAAACGCACCGGCTGTCCCTGCCCTTTGGCGAGCAACTGACCATCCCGCATTACGATTGCGCCGCGCACGATCGTGCCCACCGGCCAGCCCGTCACTGTCACGCCGTCGTAAGGCGTCCAGCCTGCTTTCGACGCGATCCATTCGTTCTTGATCGTCTCGCTGCGCTTGAGATCGACGATCGTGAAATCGGCGTCATAGCCTACAGCGATGCGGCCCTTGTTCGCGATTCCGAAAATGCGCGAAGGGCCGTGGCTCGATAGATCGACAAAACGCTCGAGCGTAAGCCTTCCCGCGTTGACATGATCGAGCATAATGGGAACGAGCGTCTGCACGCCGGTCATGCCGGAAGGACTTGCCGGGTAGGACTTGGCTTTTTCTTCCAATGTATGCGGCGCGTGGTCGGAGCCGAGAATATCGACGGTGCCGTCGGCAATCCCGCGCCAGATCGCATCGCGGTGCCGCGCATCGCGGACCGGCGGATTCATCTGCGCGCGGGTGCCCAACCGCTCGTAGCATTCGGGGGCGACCAGCGTCAGGTGATGCGGCGTCACTTCGACCGTCGCGACATCCTTATGCGTCCCGAGGAAGTCGATTTCTTCCGCGGTCGATACGTGCAGCACATGCACGCGCTTTCCGGTTTCGCGCGCAAGCGTGACCAGTCGTGTGGTTGCAAGCAGTGCTGCAACCGGATCGCGCCAGACAGGGTGCGAACGCGGATCGCCTTCAATGCGTTCGCCCTTGCGCTCCGTGAGACGCGGCTCGTCTTCCGCATGAAAGGATGCGCGGCGGCGGATATTCTCTAAGATCGCGCGCAATCCGTTGTCGTCCGGAATAAGGAGCTTGCCGGTCGATGACCCCATGAAGACTTTAATGCCGGCGCAGCCGGGAAGCTGTTCGTATTCTCGAACCTGCGCGTAGTTCTCCGCCGTGCCGCCGATGAAGAACGCAAAATCGCAATGCATGCGGCCGATCGCGCGGCCGATCTTGTCGGCGAATGCAGCGTCATCGATGGTCAAGGGATCGGTGTTCGGCATTTCGAAAACAGCCGTCACCCCACCCATCACCGCCGAGCGCGAGCCGCTTTCGAGATCTTCCTTGTGGGTCATTCCCGGTTCGCGGAAATGCACCTGTGTGTCAATCACGCCGGGAAGGATATGCAGGCCGCTGCATTGCCAGACTTCCCGCGTCGAAGCTGCGGAGATCGCGCCGATCGCGACGATTTTGCCGTCGCGGATACCGATATCTCGCGCAACCGCCCCGTCGTGATTGACGACGGTGGCACCCGCCAGAACGAGATCGTAGGTATCGGCCATCCGGCCCCGCGCATTCGACCGGCCTTGCCGGTTTCCGCCTGCGGCATTACTTGTCGGCGAAATCCTTGGCAAGCAGTCTCCCTTGCCGCATCAACCGAAATCGAAACCGGATCGGAATCATGCGCGCAGCCATCATCGAAGAACGGGCAGTTCTGCGGATAACCGGCGCCGATGCGCGGAAGTTCCTGGAAAACATCATCACGAACGATGTCGATTCGCTCGAACCCGATCAGGCACGTTTCGCAGCACTCCTGACCCCGCAGGGCAAGGTGGTCGCCGATTTCTTCGTGATTGGCGCGGCGGAAGACGACGGCGGCGGCTTTTTGCTGGATGCGCCTGCGGCACTCGCCGACGACGTCGCGAAAAAACTTGGCTTCTACAAATTGCGCGCAGCGGTTGCGATCGAACAGCGCACAGATCTCGTGGTGGCCGCCATTCTCGAGGGCAAGGCGACCGCTGAACTCGGCATCGTGTTTAGCGACCCGCGGCATCCCGATCTCGGCCAGCGCATCGTGCTTCCCAAAGAAAGCGCAAAAGCCGATCTCGAAAGTGCGGGCTTCAAGGTCATCGATGCGAGCGCCTATCACGAAAAACGCATCGTGCTCGGCATTCCGGATGGCGGCAAAGACTTCGTCTATTCTGCGGTCTATCCGCACGAAACCGACATGGATCAGCTCCACGGCATCGATTTCAAGAAAGGCTGTTTCATCGGGCAGGAAATCGTCTCACGCATGGAACGCAAGACCACGCCGCGCACGCGGATCGTGCCGGTGACGTTCGACACCGCACCTTTCCCCGGCGTCGACGTGAAAGCCGGCGAGCGGCCGGCGGGTCACATGGGCTCCGGCGTGAACGGCAAGGGCATTGCGATGGTGCGGCTCGACCGCGTGCACGAGGCGCTGCAGAAGGGCGAAAAGATCACCGCAGGCGGCATCGAGATTTCTTTGAAGAAACCGGCCTGGGCGCGTTTTGCGTTTCCCGGCGAGCCGGATTTCGGCGCATAATCGCGCGATGAAAAAATATGTTCATGCCGACGGGAAGAAGCGCTGTGTCTGGTGCGGCGCCGATCCGCTTTATGTGCACTATCACGACACCGAATGGGGCGTGCCGGAATACGACGACCGCGCGCTGTTCGAAAAACTGATCCTCGACGGATTTCAGGCCGGACTTTCGTGGATCACGATTCTGCGCAAGCGCGACAATTTCCGCAAAGCTTTCGACAAATTTAATCCTGAAAAAATCGCGCGCTACGACGCGCGCAAGCTCGCGTCGCTGATGAAAGACGAGGGCATCGTCCGCAACAAGATGAAGGTTCATGGCGCGCGGCAATCTGCGCGCGCGTGGCTGAAGATTCAGGAAGAAGGCCCCGGCTTCTCGAAACTGTTGTGGGATTTCGTGGACGGCAAGCCGAAGGTCAACAAGATCAAGACCCACGGCGGGGTGCCGGTCGATTCCAAAATCTCCATTGCGATGTCGAAAGAATTGAAAGCGCGCGGATTCAATTTCTGCGGGCCGACGATCGTCTACGCTTTCATGCAGGCGACCGGCATGGTCAACGATCACCTGACGAGTTGCTATCGTCATAAGGAACTGTCGAAGTGACGAAGGCTTCTGCGCGCGCTTCTTCGATGAAGCGCGCGGCTACGCCACGCGCCTGGCAACGCATGTTGTCAGGCCGCCGGCTCGATCTGCTCGATCCCTCGCCGCTCGACATCGAAATCGAAGACATCGCGCACGGGCTCGCGCGTGTCGCCCGCTGGAACGGCCAGACAATCGGACCCAACATTTTCTCCGTCGCGCAGCATTCGCTCCTGGTCGAAGCGGTTTCACGAAAGATTTCCGTCAATCTCGACCGCCGCTGGCGGCTTGCAGTGCTTCTGCACGACGCGCCCGAATACGTAATCGGCGATCTCATCAGTCCGTTCAAGGCGGTGCTGCGCGCGGACTACAAGGCCGTGGAGAATCGTCTGCTGCATGCAATCTCTTTGCGCTTTGGCTTGCCCGGGCATTGGCCCGCTGAACTCGTCGATCACGTGAAGAAGGCGGACCGGCACGCGGCATTTCTGGAAGCGACAAATCTTGCGGGCTTCAAGGAAGCAGAAGCCAAGCGATTTTTCGGCACACCGCCGGGCCTCGACGCAGCCGCAAAGAAGCGCTACCTCACGCCCTGGAATGCAGAGACTGCGGAGAAGCGGTTTCTCGCGCGCTTCAAGGAACTATCGGACGAAAAATGATTCACGTTTGCTCGCTCTCGCGGCTGCACAACGTCGTTGAAACGACCGGCGCCGAGCATGTCGTCACGCTCATTCGCGATACGTCGCGCGTGACGCGCCCGCGCAGCATCCTGGAAGAGAACCATCTCATTCTCTCGATCGACGACATCGAGGACGAACTGGAGGGCATGGTTGCGCCGGCGGAAACGCATGTCGCCGACCTGCTGACCTTCGTGCAGCGCTGGCAGCGCGCAAAACCGATCGTCGTGCACTGCTTCGCCGGCATCAGCCGCTCGACTGCCGCTGCCTTCATCACGGCGTGTGCAATACAGCCGGAGCGCGATGAGCGCGAGATCGCACGAGCGATCCGCGACGCTTCCGTCACCGCGCAGCCCAATCCGAGGATCGTAGCCTTCGGGGACAAGCTCTTGGGGCGACAGGGCCGCATGGTCGACGCAGTACGCGCGATCGGCAAAGGCAGCTTTGGCGGCGCCTGGATCGAAGAAGCCGAACCCTTCGTCATCAAAATCTGAGACGTGATACGATAAGACATGGCGAACGAGCAGCATCCGCGAACCGCAATCGAAATCGGATTGGCGGCGGCGATTGTTGCGATCGACGCGGACACGCCGCTCATTCTGGTCGCGGGTGAAGGCGGCGGCTTCGGCCTGCCGTCTGGTCCGTTCGACGCGCTCGAACATCGTACTTTCGAAATCGGCCTGCGCCGCTTCGTGGCCGAACAGACCGCGCTCGAAGTCGGTTATGTCGAACAACTCTACACTTTCGGCGATCGCGGCCGGCACGCGCAGGCGGGCGATACCGCGCCACATGTGGTCTCGGTCGGCTATCTCGCGCTCACCCGCGCGTCGGACGCGAATGCAATCAAGGTACCGCGTGCGCGGTTCGAGCCCTGGTACAAATTTTTTCCTTGGGAAGACTGGCGCGACGGACGGCCGAAAATTCTCGATGCCGCGATCATGCCCGCGCTGAATGCATGGGCGAAAATTGCCAAGCCCACGCCCGGCGCGGAGTTCGGCCCGCGCGAGCGCATCCGGCTTTCGTTCGGCACCGAAGGATCGTCTTGGGACGAAGAGCGCGTGCTGGACCGCTACGAGTTGCTCTATTCGGCAGGCTTGATTGCGGAAGCACAGCGCGACGGACGCGATACCGCCCTTCCGCGCGACAAGCCGGAGTCATTGGGTGAACCGATGCAGTTCGACCACCGCCGCATCCTTGCGACTGCAATCTCGCGGCTGCGCGCAAAGTTGAAATATCGTCCCGTCGTGTTCGAACTCATGCCCGACGAATTTACGCTGACGGAATTGCAACACACGGTCGAAGCGATTGCGGGCCGCCATCTCCACAAACAGAATTTCCGGCGGCTCGTCGAAGGTACGGCGCTCGTGGAGCCGACCGGCGAAGTCTCGACACATACCGGTGGAAGGCCGGCGGCGATGTATCGCTTCAGACGTGAGGTGCTGAAAGAACGCCCGGCGCCGGGACTGCGCTTCGGTGGGCGCTAGATTTCGATATCGAGCGCAACATCCAGTGACGGCGCGGAATGCGTAAGCGCGCCTGACGAAATCACGTCCACGCCGGTTTCGGCGATGGCAGCGACGGTTTCAAGCGTCACGCCGCCCGAGGCTTCAGTGACGATCCTGCCTTTGCAGAGCGCGACCGCTTCGCGAAGTTTTGCCGGATCCATGTTGTCGAGCAACACGACGTCGGCCTTGCCGTTCGCAAGCACGTCTTTCAATTGATCGAGGTTATCGACTTCGATCTCGACTTTGACGAGATGACCGACAGCGCCACGCGCGGCGTCCAGCGCCTGCCCGACGCCGCCTGCGACCGCGATGTGGTTGTCCTTGATCAACACGGCATCGTCCAGACCGAAGCGATGATTGACGCCGCCGCCGCAGCGCACGGCATATTTCTCGAGCGCGCGCAGGCCCGGCGTAGTTTTTCGTGTGTCGGTAATCTTCGCCTTCGTATGCGCGATCTTCGCGGCGTAGGCCGCAGTCAATGTCGCGATACCCGAAAGATGGCCGAGAAAATTCAGCGCGACGCGCTCGCTGGACAAAATGGCGATGGCCGGACCCTCGATAGTCGCGAGCGTCGTGTTCGCCTTCACCGCATCGCCATCTCGCGCCTTCGCTTCGAATTTTATGTTCGGCGCAAGCGAACGAAAAGCCCGCGCCGCGCAGGGAAGACCGGCGATCGTTCCGGCCTTGCGCGCAACCAGTTTCGCTTTCGCCGAAATACCTTCGGGCAATGTCGCGGAAGACGTCACATCGCCCGCACGGCCGAGATCCTCATCCAATGCGCGCTTCACCGCATCCTGAATGACGAGCGGCGAGAGAAACGCGCCGGGCGCGACGAGATCGGCCATTATGCCGCCTTCGCAGTCGCAAGCTTTGCAATGCGGCGCGCTTCACTGAGGTCGAGGAAGGTGCGATGCGCCTGCGCGGGATCGGCATTCGGAAAATCCGAGCGGAAATGTCCGCCCCGGCTTTCGGTACGCATGAGTGCCGCCGAGGCCACGAGCAGTGCCGTCGTCGCCATGTCGCGAACGGAAGGCCGCTTCGCTGTCGCTTCGATGTTCAGAATTTCGCCGAGTGCATGCACGAGGCCGTTGCGATTGCGGATCACGCCGACATGCGCGGTCATGGCATCGCGCAGGCGTTTCGCGTCTTCGAGACCTTCGGCAGCGAGCGGAGGCGGTACTTCGCAGGAGTCGGCTGGCCAGGCGAGCGTCTGCGGGAGCGCGATCAGACCGCCGATGTCTTCGGCGATGCGCGCAGCATAGACGACGGCCTCAAGGAGCGAGTTCGATGCAAGACGGTTCGCGCCATGCGCGCCGGTGCTTGCGACTTCGCCCGCAGCCCAAAGTCCGTCGAGCGTCGCGCGTCCGTTCGCGTCCACCAGCACGCCACCCATGTGATAGTGCGCGGCGGGTGCGATCGGCACGGGCTGCTTGTCGGGATCGAGCCCGGCCGCTTTGCACGCTGCAAACACCGTCGGGAAACGCTCGGAGAATTTTTCGACCGGGCGCAGATCGAGAAACGCGCCGCGTCCGGCTTGAATCTCAGCGAATACTCCGCGGGCAACAATATCGCGTGGCGCGAGTTCTGCGTCAGGGTGGATCGGCAACATGAAGCGCTCGCCACTCTTGTTGACGAGAAACGCGCCTTCGCCACGCAGCGCTTCTGTCGCCAGCGGCGCAGGGTCCTTGCCGACATCGAGCGCGGTCGGATGGAATTGCACAAATTCCGGATCGGCGATGATCGCGCCTGCCCGCGCGGCTGCAGCAAGCCCACGCCCCCGCGCTTCGCGCGGGTTGGTCGTGATTGCGTAAAGACCGCCGATACCGCCGCTTGCCAGCACGACCGCGCGCGCGGCCAGCGCCATCGGTTTTCCGGCGCGGCCCGCAGGACGCGCATGAATGCCGGTGACATAACGGCCATCGACGTAGAGATCGTCGACGACGAGACCTTCGAGCACGCGGATCGTCGGCGTGTTGCGCACGGCAGTCACGAGGGCCGCCATGATCGCAGCCCCTGCGCGGTCGCCCTGCACGCGGACAATTCTTTTGTGAGAGTGCGCCGCCTCGCGCGAGAGCATCAGCTTGCCTTCAAGATCGCGGTCGAACGGCACACCGTATTTCAGAAGATCGTTGATGCGGGCAGGCGCTTCTTCCGCCATCGCGCGGATGACTTTTTCATCCACCGTGCCGGCACCGGCGGCGAGCGTATCGGCGACATGCGAGTCGATGGTGTCGCCCTCGCCGACCGCAGCCGCGATGCCGCCTTGTGCCCAGGCCGAGGACGCACCTTCGCCGATGGGCGCGGCCGTCACGATCGTCACCGGACGAGGGCTAAGTTTCAGCGCGCAGAATAAACCCGCAAGCCCACCGCCGACGATCACGACATCGTCGTGCCCGTTCCACGAGCGCGGCGTTAGCGTATCGGTGTCGCGAGGAGATGTGGACATTGAAACCTTTTCGGCGGCCGCGCCAAGCAGCCGCCGAGGCTTTAGCTCTTCAGATGGATCATGCGCTCGACCGCGCGGCGTGCTTTCTCCGCAACCGCCGGATCGATTTCGACTTCCTCGCGGAGATAAACGAGGCTGTCTAGAATCTTCGGCAGCGTGATCCGCTTCATGTGCGGGCAGAGATTGCACGGCTTTACAAACTCGGTATCCGGCGCTTCCGACTGCACGTTGTCGGCCATCGAGCATTCGGTGACCATGACCACGCGCTTCGGCTTTTTCGTCTTCACATAGTTCTGCAACGCCGAGGTCGAGCCGGTGAAGTCCGCTTCCGCGATCACATCGGGCGGGCATTCGGGGTGTGCGAGAATCTGCACTGAGGGATCGGCTTCGCGATAACGGCGCAGCTCTTCGCCCGTGAAACGCTCATGCACTTCGCAGTGGCCTTTCCACGCGATAATCTTGACCTTGGTCTGGGTCGCAACCCAGCGCGCAAGGAATTCGTCGGGAATGCAGATCACGCGGTCGACGCCGAAGCTTTCGACCACCTGCACGGCATTCGACGAGGTGCAGCAGATGTCGCTTTCCGCTTTCACGTCGGCGGACGTGTTCACGTAGGTGACAATCGGCACACCGGGATAGCGCTCGCGAAGCAGGCGCACGTCCTCGCCGGTGATCGACTGCGCAAGCGAGCAACCCGCGCGCAGATCTGGGATCAGCACGGTCTTGTTCGGGTTCAAGAGCTTCGAGGTCTCGGCCATGAAGTGCACACCACCCTGAATGATGATGTCGGCCTTCGATTTCGCGGCTTCCTTCGCAAGCTGGAGCGAGTCGCCGACGAAGTCGGCAACGCAATTGTAGATTTCCGGCGTCTGGTAGTTGTGCGCCAAGAGCACGGCGTTCCGCTGCTTCTTCAGGCGATTGATCGCGGCGACGTAGGGCGCGTGGAATGGCCACTCTACCGGCGGAATGACGGCTTTGACCTTCTCGTAAAGATGCGCGGTTTCGCGTTGAATCTCAGCGTTCCATTCGAGCGGAGGCATCGGCAAGACGCCGAACTTCTTCGCGACAGCGCTGGTGCTTGGGCGCGGCACAACGAACTCTCCGCGCGCGACCGGCGGGGTCACGACTTCCACTTCAGGACGAAGGTTACGGTCGACGATGGTGACCATGGGCGCCTCCAACTCTCCTCTGCGAGCCTATATGCTCGGAAAGAGCATATATGGATACAGAAAAGACCGGCTCTTGCCGGGACTTATTCTCACTTCGAGCAAATATATAACGCATCCCGGAGAATTTTGCTAGTCCTCTTCTTCGATAGCCCTATGCGCTTTATCGATAGCAGCGCAGCGCAAAACGGTTTCCGCCTGATAAACTTCGCGTCTAGGTTTCGCACGCGCGAAGGCAGCCCGCGCCGCAAGATAAGATTCGGCAGCCGGGGAACGCCAGAATGTCCACGCCTGCTTCGGCCGCGCCCGCGCCGCTCACTTCGTTTCTGAAGAACCCGCTGGTGCTCGTGATCGCCGGCTGCGTGATCGCGATCGTCACCTTCGGACCGCGCTCGTCCTTCGGATTTTTCCTGACGCCGATGTCGGCGCAATACGGCTGGGGCCGCGATGTCTTCGCGCTCGCCTTCGCCGTTCAGAATTTGCTCTGGGGCCTCGGCACGCCGTTCGCGGGCGCGATCGCTGACCGCTTCGGTACCGCCAAGGTGCTTGCCGGCGGCGCGGTGCTTTACTGCATCGGCCTCGCGCTCATGACCTATTCGACGACGCCGGTGACGCTGAACATCACCGGCGGCGTATTGATCGGCTTCGGTCTCTCGGCCTGCTCGTTCAACATCGTGCTGACCGCGTTCGGCAAGCTCGTCCCGGAGGAATGGCGCGGTCTCGCCTTCGGGGCGGGCACCGCAGCTGGCTCGTTTGGACAGTTTCTGTTTGCGCCGTTTGGCGTGGCGCTCATTCAAAACTACGGCTGGCAGTTTGCGCTGTTCGTGTTTTCCGCGCTGGTGTTGCTGGTCATTCCGTTTTCGATGGCGCTCATGACCGCGAGTAACAAACAGGCGGTGAATTCGCAGAACGCGACACCGGAACAGGCGCAGAGCCTGCGCGCGGCACTGGCCGAAGCCTTCGGTCACAAGTCCTACGTGCTTCTCGTGACCGGATTCTTCACCTGCGGTTTCCAGCTCGCCTTCGTCACCGCGCACTTGCCGTCTTATCTGCTCGATCGCGGCCTCTCGGCGCAGGTCGGCGGCTGGACGCTTGCGATCATCGGCCTCTTCAACATTGCAGGCTCGTTCGGCGCGGGTTACCTCGGCAGCAGAATGCCGAAGCGCTACATTCTCTCGGCGATTTATCTGACGCGCGCGATCTCGATTGCGATCTTCGTGTCGATCCCGCCGAGCGTCGAAGCGACACTCGCTTTCGCAGTCATCACTGGCCTCACGTGGCTCTCGACCGTGCCGCCGACATCCTCGCTCGTGCAGATCATGTTCGGCTCGAAGTGGTTCGCGATGCTCTACGGCTTCGTGTTCTTCAGCCATCAGGTCGGCAGCTTCCTTGGTGTCTATCTCGGCGGCCTCGCCTTCGAGATGTTCGGCTCCTATCAAATCGTGTGGTGGCTCTCAGTGACCTTCGGCGTGCTCTCGGCGCTGATCAATCTGCCGATCGTCGAGAAGCCTGTCGAGCGTCTTGGCGCGGCGGCGGCATAGAACGATGACCGCCATTCCGCGCACCGCGCTTGGTTGGCGCACGCCGCTGATCATTCTGATCTGCGGCTGCCTGATCGCGCTTCTTGGCTTCGGCCCGCGTTCGACGCTCGGGCTCTTTCTTTCACCCGTAACGCAGGAAAAAGGTTGGGGCCGCGATATTTACGCGCTCGCACTCGCCTTGCAGATGTTGCTCTGGGGTGCGGCGCAGCCTTTCGTCGGCGGGATCGCGGATAAATTCGGCGCGGTGCGCGTGATGTGGATTGGCGCGGCGCTCTACGCGCTCGGCCTTATCGGGATGGCCTACGCGACTTCACAAGGCGCTTTGATTTTGTCCTCGGGATTTCTGATCGGATTCGGACTTGCGGGTACGTCGTTCACAGTCGTGATCGGCGCGTTCGGAAAACTGTTGCCAACGAACTGGCGCTCGCTTTCGTTCGGCATCGGCACGGCGGCAAGCTCGTTCGGGCAATTTCTGTTCTCGCCACTTGCCGTCGGTCTGAACCAGTCGCTGAACTGGCACTACACGTTGCTGATCTTCGCAGCGATTGTGCTGGCGATTATGCCGCTGTCGCTCGCACTGGCTTTGCCGCGCACCGCTCAGGCGAACACTACCGATGGACCGGTGCAATCCGTCAGAGAAGCGCTGCGTGAAGCATTGAGCCACCGCAGCTATGTGCTGCTCATTCTCGGCTACTTCACCTGCGGCTTTCAGGTGTTCTTCATCACCGTCCACCTGCCCGCTTATCTCGTCGACCGCGGGCTTGGCGTCGATATCGGCGCATGGACCATCGGCCTGATCGGCCTCTTCAACATCATCGGCTCGATCAGCGCCGGCTATCTCGGCGACAAGATGCCGAAGCGATACATCCTTGCTTCGATCTATTTCCTGCGCTCGCTCGCGATCCTCGTCTTCATTCTCGTGCCCGCCTCGCCGCTGACGTCGATGATCTTCGGCGCAACCATCGGCCTGCTATGGCTCTCGACCATTCCGCCGACACAGGCACTGGTTGCGCTGATGTTCGGCACGCGCTGGCTCACGATGCTTGCGGGTCTCGCGTTCTTCAGCCACCAGGTCGGCGGATTTCTCGGCGTGTGGCTCGGCGGTATTCTTTACGAGCGCACCGGTTCCTATGACGTGATCTGGTATCTCACGATCCTGCTCGGGTTCTTCGCGGCGGTCGTGAACCTGCCTATCGTCGAGAAACCTGTCGTGCGCCCGGTTGCCGCTTCCGCTTGATCTCGTCTAGAACCGCGTCATGGGAAAATTCAAAGCCATCGTAGTGCCCGAGAAGGGTCAGCCCGCCGCGCTCGGCGAATTCGACGAAGCGGCGCTCATGGACGGCGACGTTACCGTCGCGGTCGAATATTCGACGGTCAACTACAAAGACGGTCTTGCGATTACCGGCAAGGCGCCGGTCGTGCGCCGTTTTCCGATGATCCCGGGCATCGACTTCGCGGGCAAAGTCGAAAGCTCGTCGCATCCGGATTTCAAAGCCGGCGACAGCGTCGTCCTTAACGGATGGGGCACCGGCGAAACACATCTCGGCGCTTATGGCGCGAGGTCGCGCGTCAAAGGCGACTGGCTGGTCAAACTTCCCGAAGGCATGACTTCGCGCGACGCGATGGCGATCGGCACCGCCGGTTACACCGCCATGCTCTGCGTGATCGCGCTCGAAAAGTACGGCATCAAACCGGCTGACGGGCAGATCGTCGTGACGGGCGCCGCAGGCGGCGTCGGTTCGGTCGCGATTGCGATCCTTTCGAAGCTCGGCTTTTCTGTCGCCGCTGCCACAGGCCGTGCGAGCGAGGCGGATTATCTCAAGTCGCTCGGCGCTTCCGAAATCATCGACCGCGCGGAATTTTCGCAGCCGGCAAAGCCGCTCGCGAAAGAGCGCTTCGCGGGCGGCGTCGACTCGGTCGGCTCGCATACGCTCGCGAACGTTCTTTCCATGACGAAATATGGCGGCGCGGTTGCGGCCTGCGGACTCGCGGCGGGCATGGATCTGCCGGGTTCGGTTGCGCCGTTCATTTTGCGCGGCGTGTCGCTGCTCGGCGTCGACTCGGTGATGTGTCCGGCAGCGCGCAGACGCGAAGCCTGGAAGCGGCTAGCTACCGACCTCGATCGCAGCAAGCTTGCGGCGATGACAACCGAAATCCCGCTCGAAGGCGTCTTTGACGTCGCGCCTAAAATTTTGGCGGGACAAGTGCGCGGACGCACCGTTGTCAAAATTGGCTAATTACGCTTCATACTTGACAACATACGACCCTTCCTGCGCTACCTAAGGCGGGGCTGTTACGCGGGTTCCAAACGATGATTCGCACCGGCTTGCTGGCACTTACTGCTTTTCTATTCGCGGCGTCCGCTTCGGCCGAAACGCTGAGCGCGAAGCAGGCGCGCGCTTTCGTTGCAGGCAAACTCTTCGCCTATAACTGCTTCGACGGCACCACCGGCGTCGGCCGCATCAACAACGACGGCTCCGCCGCCGGAACCATCCGCATTCTCGGCAAGGATCCAACGCGCTACGTGCGTCTGCCGGTGAACACGCTCTACGAAAACGGCGAGCAAATCTGCGCAACGCTGAAGGGACTGCCGTTTACGCCGTGTTTCAGCCTCACGAAAACCAGCGAGCATAGTTTTCGCGGCGCGGTTTCCGGCATGGGCTTCATGTATTGCGACTTCGTGCGCGGCGGCCGCCCGGCGGTCACCAAGCGCACGCGCGCGCCGCAGGCCGAGAACTAGGCTTTCACGCTTTTAATTTTTTGCGGGCTGATCGGTCGTGCATTCGATGATTGCACGGCGCTTGCCGATTTCCGCCGCCGTATAATCCATGAATGCGCGGACGCGCGCGGTATTCTTCAAATCGGGATGCGTGAGCAGCCAGAGCCCGGCTTCGATCTCGGGCTCCGGAAACGCAACACGCGTGAGCCCCGGCGTCGCCGCGCCGATGAAGCACGGGATTAGCGCCATGCCGCCACCGGCGACAACCGCTTCCGCAAGACCCAGCACTGTATTCAACTTGTAGACGATGCGTTCGGCGCCGGCGTTGTCGAGCAGCCACTTCGTCGGCTTCGGCCCGCCGATGCCGTCCGACAAGCCTATCCAGTTGTAACGGCGTGCATCGGCCGCCGTGAAATTTTTAGGCGCGTCGCTGCTTGCCGCGAAGATCGCCCAGCGAATTCCCGCGAGCCTGCGGCCAATCAAACTCTCAGGCGGCCGCTCGGTCGCGCGCACGGCAATGTCCGCATCGCGTTTCGACAGATTGAGCGGCTCGTTGCCGACGACGATATCGAGATTGATTTCGGGATAAGCCCGGCGGAAGCCGACAAAAACTTCCGAGAGCAGGTGCACGAGCAACGTATCGTTCGTGGTGACGCGAAGGTCGCCGGAAGGACGCAGGTCCTGCCCCGTAATCTTGCGCTCGAGATCGACGATTTCGTCGGCGATACGGTTTGCGAGATCGACCATTTTTTCGCCGGCGGCCGTCGGCGCGTAGCCGGTACGGCTGCGCTCGAAGAGCCGGGCGCCCATCGCCTTTTCAAGCGCGCCTAACCTGCGAAACACCGTCGAATGATTGATACCCAGGGCATCGGCCGCACCGGCCAACGAACGGGCTTCAGCAATTGCCCGCACGAGACGGAATTCGTCCCAAACGATTTCGGCCATTATGCATCCACGCAACTAGAAAAGCGTTGGCGCAGTATGGCTTTGCAAATACCCAACCGCTAGGCGCGGCCAGATCACGGATTCGTTACCGCTAGCCTTTGTCGGGATTTTTCGGGTCTTCGGCGCGCGGCGGAACCGGTTCGTCCGCCATGCCGTCCTTGAGCTTCTTCTCGATCTTCGGAAGGTCTTCCGGCTCAGGCTTGTTTTCGAGGGCACGTGCCCACTGGAATCTCGCTTCGAGCTTGCGATCCGTCTTCCAGTACGCGTCGCCGAGATGATCGTTGATCGTGGGATCCGACGGCGTAAGCACAATCGCTTTCTCAAGCTCCGCCGCGGCTTCTTCAAAGCGTCCGAGCCGATAATAAGCCCAACCCAGACTGTCGATGATGTAGCCGTCCTTCGGACGCAGCGCGACCGCCTTGCGGATCATCTCCAGCGCCTGATCGAGATTGATGCCCTGATCGACCCAGGAATAACCGAGATAGTTCAGGACCTGCGGATTGTCCGGAACCAGCTTCAACGCCAACTGGAAATCCTTTTCGGCAAGCGCCCACTGCTTCGCCCGCTCGTAGCTCATGCCGCGGAAATAATAGATCTGCGTGTGCTCGCGCTTGGGCTCGCCGAGAAGGACAATCATTTTCGAGTAGACGTCGGCAGCTTCGGCGTAGCGCTTGGCGACGCGCAGGACATTTGCATAAGCAAACAGCGCTTCGAGATCGTCCGGCTTTTCTTCGGCAATTGCCTGCAGACGCTCGCGCGCCTCGTCTTTGCGGTCGAGAATTTCGAGATTGAGCGCGCGCTGAATCATCGCCTTGCGCTTGAGCGCCGAATTTTGCGGAACGCGATCATAGGTTTCGATCGCCATCTCATACTTCTTCGTGGTCTCGAACAGCGTGCCGAGCGCCACGACTGCGAGCGGATGTTCCGGATTGAGATAGATCGCGAGCTGCAGATAGACCATGCCGAGGTCTTCGCCGCCGGGTTCCTGGCTCAGCGCCGCGCCGATGCCGTAGAGCACCTCGGATGCGCCTGCAGAAGCGTTAGCGACGAGCGGCGCGAGTTTCGTGCCGTTCTTGAGTTCGGCAAGCGCGTTATCGATCAACGGATGACGCGCGAGCGGAGCAAATTGGCCGTAGAGTTTTTCTGCTTCCGCTTCACGGCCTGCACGCGCGAGCATGCGCGCATAAGCATCGATATTGCGGAGCGAATTCGGATCGATCGACCGCACGCGTTCCAAACGTTTCAGCGCATCGCCACGCTGGTTCGAAAGATCCAGCATGAGACCGGCGTGCAGGTCTTTATAGACGTTGTACCACTCCGGACCGGAAAGCTTGTCGATCTGGGCGAGGCCGTTCTTGAAATTGTTCGAGCCGTACCAGCTCCAGCCGGAAAGAAGTGTCGCAGTGAGATCGGCGATCGGACCTTGACCGGCGATCGCAAGATGCGTGCGCGCTTGCGGAAACTGGTTCGTCTTCAGCGCCTTTACGCCAAGCGCGAGCCGCGCGATGCGGTGCGCCTTGTCGATCGCGATCAAACGCTCGGCGAGCGGGAAGGCCTCTTCGGCCGCTCCGCTCTGCAAGGTGACAAGGAACGTGAGTTCGAGAAGATCCGGATTTTTCGGATCGTTCCGCAGTACCGAGCGGTAATAAGCGGACGCCACTGACACGTCGCGCTCGGCGCGCGCGATGCGCGCGGCAAGGTAGCTGCCGGACGGCGATGAAATGCTGAATTCGGGAATGCGCGGTAACTCTGCCTGCGCGGCAGCAGAAACCGAAACGAACAGCAGCGCGGCGGCACCCAAATGAATTGAAGTCCGCGAGATGGCACGAGGCTTCTTCAACGCCTCTCTCCTGTAACTTCTGAGAAAACACGCCTGAAAGGCGAATATCGCGGCACCATGCCCCCGATTCATGGCCATCGCAAGGACAAGGGAAGCCGCATTTGCGGGCAGCAGCAGGACGCCTTTGCTATACCCTCACCCGCACTCCTTGGATGCATCGATGAATACGCCGCCAATTGCGCCTGCAAAGATAAACTTGTTCCTGCATGTGGGTTCCGCCCGCGCAGACGGCTATCACCCCATCGAAAGCCTCGTCGCATTCGCCGACACCGGCGACGATCTGCAATTCGAGCCGGGCAGCGATGCATTCTCGATCCGCGTCAGCGGACCGCATGCAGCGGCTGCGGGCGAGCCCGAAAAGAATCTCGTATTAAAAGCCGCACGTACTCTGCAAAGAAAACGCCCGGAACTTCGCGGCGGAAAATTTTCACTTACAAAGAATTTACCGGCGGGAGCCGGACTTGGCGGCGGCTCGTCCGACGCGGCGGCAGCACTTCGCTTGCTCGCGGAAAGCAATGGGTTCGCTTTCTCCGATCCGGCTGTCGTCGAAGCAGCACGCGAGACGGGTGCGGATGTCTTCGTCTGTCTTGAGCGCAAGGCGCGCTTGATCTCTGGGATCGGCGAGATCCTGTCGGAGCCGATTTCGATTCCAGCTCTGCCCGCAGTGCTCGTCTGGCCTGACGCGCCGGCATCGACGCCCGACGTCTATCGCGCGTTCGACACGGCAGCCATCAAACACTCGACCGAGTTTGGCGTTCGCGCGAAGGACATTCCGCTGGAACGGGGTGCGTTTCTGGAATTTCTCATAAAGCAGAATAACGACCTTACCCGCGCGGCCTGGCACGTCACCCCGAATGTCGCGGAAGCGGACGCTGCGTTTCGTGCCGTCGATCATACGAAACTGATCCGCATGAGCGGATCAGGCTCGGCGGTGTTTGCGATCTGCGAAACGGCCGACGAGGCAAATGCCGCCGCAAGCGCATTGCGTGCGAAATATCCGGATTGGTGGGTTGTCGCGACGACTTTAAGTTAGTGCGCGCGCGACACGCAGAAATCGACGACGTCGAGCAGCGCCTGCTTGCCCTCGGCCTGCGGGAAGATTGCTAGCGCGTCTTTTGCAATCGCACCGTAGTGGCGTGCGCGTTCGACGGTGTCTTCAAGAGCGCGATGCTTCTTCAATAATTCGATTGCATGTTCGAGATCGCCGTCCGCGATCTCGCCTGCCTGAATGCATTTCTTCCAGAAGGTACGTTCGCTTTCGCTCCCGCGCCGGAAAGCGAGAATGACCGGCAACGTGATCTTTCCTTCGCGGAAATCGTCGCCGACATTTTTGCCGATCTTGGCGCGGCTGCCACCGTAGTCGAGCGCGTCATCGACGAGCTGGAATGCGATGCCGAGATTGTTGCCGAACGAGCAGCAGGCCGCCTGCTCCGCCTTCGGCCGTTCTGCGATCACCGGACCGACTTCGCAGGCAGCGGCGAACAACTCCGCGGTTTTCGCGCGGATCACCGCGAGATAAGCGTCTTCGGTGGTGTCGAGTTTCTTTGCCGCCGCAAGCTGCATCACTTCGCCTTCGGCGATGACGGCGGCGGCAGTCGAAAGAATTTCGAGTGCGCGGAGATTTCCGACTTCCACCATCATGCGGAATGCCTGGCCGAGCAGGAAATCGCCAACCAGTACGCTCGCCTCATTACCCCAGACCATGCGCGCGGAAGGCTTGCCACGGCGAAGTTCACTTTCATCCACGACGTCATCGTGGAGAAGGGTCGCCGTATGCATGAACTCGACGGAGGCTGCGAGATTGATGTGACCCGTGCCGCGATAACCGGAGAGCACGGCGGTCGCCAAAGTCAGCATCGGACGCAGACGTTTGCCGCCTGAGGAAATCAAATGGTTCGCGACCTCCGGAATCATGGTCACGTCCGAACCGGTGCGGCTCAGAATCAGTTCGTTGACCTTTTGCAGATCGGAACGGACGAGGCAGCTCAGGCGTTCGATGGAAGGCTCAGGCGCCTCGAAGGGCAGTACGACGGCCACGCGATTAACACTCCATTTGCCGCACTTTATGAGCGCGTCTTATCCCGAGCAACCCGCCACGGCGCCGCCGCTTTCCCCGGGCATGCGCTTGCGGCATAGATAAAGGCGCCACCGGGCGCCCATTTTTTTGGAGAACCAGGATGCTCACCCGGACTTCCGCCAAGTCCAAAAGCGCACCCCGCGTCCGTCTGCCGCAAGGCCTGAAGATCGCGGTGATCGTGCCCTGCTACAACGAAGAGGCGGCGATCGGCACGGTCGTGAAGCAGTTCCGCGCGGCACTCCCGGGCGCGGACATTTATGTCTACGACAACAATTCGAAAGACGGCACGGTTGCCGCGGCCAAGAAAGCGGGCGCGATCGTCGGCATCGAGACGCGCCAAGGCAAAGGCCATGTCGTGCGGCGCATGTTCGGCGATATCGACGCCGACATTTATGTGATGATCGACGGCGACGCGACCTACGACGCACCGAGCGCGCCGAAGATGATCGCCGCGCTCGTCGCGGAAAAACTCGACATGGTGGTCGGCGCGCGTGTCGACCAGGAGGTAGAGGCCTATCGGCCGGGGCATCGCTTCGGAAATTGGGTGCTCACCGAATTCGTGCGGCGCATCTTCGGCAAGAGCTTCAACGATATTCTTTCGGGTTACCGCATCTTCTCGCGGCGTTTCGTGAAATCCTTCCCGGCACTTTCGACCGGATTCGAAATCGAAACCGAACTCACCGTGCATTCGCTCGAACTCGGGATGCCGGTCGCGGAAATCGAGACGCCCTACTTCGCGCGGCCCGAAGGCTCGACCTCAAAGCTCAACACCTATCGCGACGGCGTCCGCATCCTGTGGACCATCGGAAAACTTTTCCGCACCGAGCGTCCGATGCAGTTTTTCTCGCTGATTTCGTTTTTCTTCTTCGTGATGTCGATTGCGGTGGCGATCCCGGTTTTCCAGACCTATTTCGCGACCGGTCTCGTGCCGCGCTTGCCGACCGCCATTCTCGCAACCGCCTTGATGCTGCTTTCCTTCCTGTCGCTGATGTCGGGATTAATCCTCGACACGGTGACGCGCGGGCGGCGCGAATTGAAGCGGCTCACGTATCTTTCCTATCCGGCACCGGGAAACCAGCGCTGATTTATGCATGAGCTCGTTCGCACCAACGACGCTGTTCTGATCACCGCGATCGAAGCGCTCTTAAAGTCCGCGAACATCGCCTGCTTCATTGCCGATCAGAACATGAGCGTGATGGAAGGCTCGCTCGGCTTTCTGCCGCGGCGCGTGCTCGTTCCGGACGATCAGAAAGAACGTGCGAAGCGCCTGCTCACCGATGCCGGATACGCCGACGTATTAAAATCGGACTGAGATGGATACGACGAACGATGCGATTCTCGGCGGGCGGCTGAAACTGTTGCAGCCGCGTGAAGGCCACCGCGCCGGTCACGATGCCATTCTGCTCGCCGCTGCCGCGCCGAAAGCGGAGATGGTGCTCGATCTCGGGGCCGGTGTCGGCACCGCCGGACTTGCGCTGCTCGCACGCAAGGCAGCCTCGATCGTCACGTTTGTCGAAATCGATCCGGCACTTTCGGATTTGTCCTCGCAGAACGCGGCCCGCAACGGTCTCGGCAATGACGCGCGGATCGTCGTGGGCGATATCACGCAGGATCTTCCGATTCAGATCGACGCCTACGATCTTGTGATCATGAACCCGCCGTTCAACGACGAGAGCGGGCTGCAAGCCTCGCCCAACGCTTCGCGTGCGCAGGCGCACATCGCAGCACCGACGACCGTCGAGCGCTGGATTGCGCGCGCGAGCCGCCACTGCAAGCAGGGCGGCTGCTTAACGATCATTCATCGGCCGGAAGCGACATTACCGATTCTTAAGTCGCTGGAGGGGCGCTTCGGTGCTATCGAATTGCTCCCGGTATTTCCAAAACCGGATGCAGGCGCGATCCGTCTGATCGTGCGAGCCATCAAAGGGCGAAAGACGCCGACGCAGATGCTTCCCGGCATCACTCTCAACGATAAAGACGGAAAACCGAGCGCCGCCGCGGAACGTATTCTGCGCGACGGCGCTTCCCTATTCGGAGATTGATCTGATGGCGCGCAGCGAAAATAACGGCTTCTTCTCACGCCTGTTCCGGAGGCGTCCGGTTGTGCCGGTTGTGCGCCTCTCCGGCCCGATCGGCATGAACATGCCGCTCGTGTCGTCCATGTCGCTCGCTTCCGTATCGAAGCAGCTCGACAAGGCGTTCTCTTATCGCAAGGCGTCCGCGGTCGCGCTGGTCATCAATTCTCCCGGTGGCGCGCCGACGCAGTCGCATCTCATTCACCAGCGCATTCGCCAGCTTGCCGAGAAAAACAAAAAGAAGGTGATCGTTTTCGTCGAAGACGTCGCCGCGAGCGGCGGCTACATGATCGCCTGCGCGGGCGACGAGATCATCGCCGACACCTATTCCATCGTCGGCTCGATCGGCGTCGTATCGGCGAGTTTCGGCTTCGAGAAGATGCTGAAGAAACTCGGCATCGAACGCCGCGTTTACACCGCAGGCGACAGCAAGCGGCAGCTGGATGCGTTTCTGCCGGAGAAGCCGGAAGACATCCGCCGTCTCAAGGCGCTGCAGACGAAAATCCACGAAGACTTCATCGCGCTCGTAAAGCGCGGCCGCGGCAAACGCCTGAACGGCTCCGACAAGACGCTGTTCAACGGCGAATACTGGCTCGGCGAACAGGCGATGAAATTCGGCCTGATCGATGGAATCGGCGATCTGCGCGGCACGCTGCAAAAGCGCTTCGGCAAGAATGTGCTCACGCCCCTGATCGCGCCGGCTAGCGGATTTTTCGCCCGTCGCATTCCCGGCATGTCCGGCGCTATACTCCAGAACGATTGGGCGAAGACGGCACTTGCCGCAGCCGAAGAACGCGCGCTTTGGGGCCGCTACGGTTTATAGGCTTTCATGCGAGAGGGATTTCCATGCCTCCTCTGATTATCTGGTTGATCGGCGCAGCCGGTGTCGCAGTCGGCGCGAAGCTGTGGTCGATGGCGGAAAGAAAAGCGAACGAGGATCTGGAACGCGTGCGCGATGCCGAGAATAGCGACGTTCGCCAGCTAGAGCGCGATCCGGTTACCGGCACCTACCGTCCGCGAAAGTCGTAACGCATCATGTTGCAGAAACTCGATACTTCGGGACTGACCGCGCGCTTTCCGCAACTGAAAGACAAGCGCTGGATCGCGAGCCTCGCACTGTTCGGCGTGCTGGTCGCGGCGTTCGGCTGGTTCTTCATCGGCGGAGATGGCGACGACGTTGCAAATTATCGCACGCAACCTGTCGTCAAAGGCGACCTAGAGAAGACCGTGACGGCGCTCGCGCAAGTGCGGCCAAAAACTTTCGTCGATGTCGGCACGCAGGTTTCGGGTCAACTTCGTAAAGTCGAGGTCGAAATAGGCGATGTCGTGAAGCAGGGCCAATCGCTCGCGCAGATCGATCCCACGGTTTACCAGACACGCGTGCTTGCCGGACGCGCAAAGATCGAAAATCTCAAAGCGCAGCTTGAGCAGAATCGCGCACAACTCGTGCTCGATCAGGCGCGCGAAGACCGCTCGCGGCAACTTTTCGCGACCAATGCGACCAGCAAAGACGCCTTCGAACTGGCGACCGCGAACCTGAAGATTAATCAAGCCAAGATTGCTTCTTTCGAAGCGCAGATCAAAGAGATGGAAGCGACGCTCCAGGGCGACGAAGCCAATCTCAACTACACCAAGATTTTCGCGCCGCAGGCCGGTACCATCGTCGATCAGATCGCCTTCGAAGGCCAGACGCTCAACGCAAACCAGACCGCGCCGATCATCGTTCGTATTGCCGATCTCGATGTGATGACGGTCTGGGCGCAGGTCGCCGAAGCCGACGTGCCTCGCATCACCGCCGGCATGCCGGTTTACTTCACTACACTCGGGATGCCCGAAAAGCGTTTCACCGCAACCGTGCGCCAGGTGCTGCCGACGCCGCAGACGATTAACGACGTCATTCTTTACAACGTCCTCATCGACGTTCCGAACAAGGAACGCGAGCTGATGACGAATATGACCGCGCAGGTCTTCTTCGTACTCGGCTCCGTGAAAGAAGCCTTGCTCGTTCCGGTAGCAGCGCTACGTCCGTCGCAGCGCGATAAAGGCGGCTTCACGGTGCGCGTCATCGAGGGCGGCACGGTGAAGGTGAAGCGCGTTTCCGTCGGCCTCCAGGATCGCAACGTCGCGGAAATCAAGAGCGGGCTTAACGAAGGCGATGTGGTCGTGATCGGACAGGCCGCGCGCTCCGACCAGAAGCAGAAGAGCTTCAGCTTCGGCACACCAAAGTTCAAATGAACGCCGCGCAGTATCAGAAACGCACTTCGCAGACTGCGCGCACGGCGGCGCCACAATCGCCGCTCATTCAGATTACGAACGTCACCAAGCACTATCAGCAGGGCACGACGACTGTCCGCGCGCTCGACGGCATTTCCATCACCATCGAGGCCGGCGAATTCGTTGCAATCATGGGTCAGTCCGGCTCCGGCAAGTCGACGCTGATGAATATCATCGGCTGTCTGGACCGGCCTTCGAGCGGCGAATACCGCGTAACCGGGATCGACGTCGCGACGCTCACTTCGGATGAACTTGCAGCACTGCGGTGCCGTACCTTCGGGTTCGTGTTTCAGCGCTTCAACCTGATGGCCGGAATCACCGCCGCGGAGAATGTGGAAATTCCCGCGGCCTATGCAGGACGCCCGAAAAGCGAACGCGTGAAACGCGCGAAGGAATTGCTGGCGCGTCTTGGCTTGGGCGACCGCACGGATCATCGCCCGACTGAACTCTCCGGCGGTCAACAGCAGCGCGTGTCGATCGCGCGCGCACTGATGAACGAGGCACCCGTTATCCTCGCGGACGAACCGACCGGCGCGCTCGATAGCCGCTCCGGCGAAGAAGTGCTCGCACTCCTGAAAGAACTTCACGCCGAAGGCCGCACCGTCATTCTGATTACGCACAATCCCGAAATCGCCGAGCATACCAACCGCGTCATTCATATCGCCGACGGCCTGATCAAATCCGACGAGCGGAAGGCCCGGGATAAGAAAACCGCCGCACCGGAATTCAAGCTCGATCTGACCACGCGAAACCGCTGGCTGCCCGATCTGGTCGAAGCGACCAAGATGGCGCTGCATTCGATGAAGGTGAATCTGTTTCGTACCGCGCTTACTTTGCTTGGCGTCGTGATCGGTGTCGCAGCGGTCGTTGCAATGCTCGCAATCGGTGACGGCTCGAAGCAGCAGGTGCTCGAGCGCATCTCCGCCATGGGCACGAATCTGCTTGTTGTGCGTCCGGGTGCTGCGCGCGTGCGCGTCGCGGGCGACAACGCAACGCTCGTCGAAGAAGATGCGCGCGCCATTGCGCAGCTTGCCGCCGTTACCGCGGTTTCACCGGAACGCTCGTCGCGTGTCACGGTGCGCTACGGCAACATCGACTACGCGACGCAAATTCAGGGCGCCTGGCCGGGCTACGCGATTGCGCGCGACTGGGCGATGGCCGAAGGCAGTTTCATTTCCGAAGACGACGTGAAGGGCTATGCGCCGGTCGTCGTGCTCGGGCAGACCGTGGCGAAGACGCTATTTCCGGACGGATCGAGCCCGGTCGGAAAATATCTGCTGGTTCGTAACGTGCCGTTCGAAATCGCGGGCGTGCTGAGCGCGCGCGGCGCGACGCCATGGGGCGCGGATCAGGACGACGTCGTGATCATGCCGCTCTCGACCGGCTATATGCGCATCTTCGGCCGGCGCTTCCTGCAATCGATCACGGTGCTTGTCGCCGACTCGAACGAGATCAATGAAACGCAGACGGCGATCGAAAAGCTTGTGACCGAACGCCATCGTGGCGTCACCGATTTCACAATCCGCAACACCGCGTCGATTCTGGAAGCGGCAATCGCCACGCAGGAAACGCTGACATTGTTGCTTGCCTCCGTCGCTGCGATTTCGCTGCTGGTCGGCGGCATCGGCGTCATGAACATCATGCTCGTTTCGGTCACCGAGCGCACACGCGAGATCGGCGTGCGCATGGCGACAGGCGCGCGCATGGGTAACATTCTTCTCCAGTTCAATACCGAAGCGCTCGTCGTCTGCGGTATCGGCGGTTTGGTTGGCGTGCTGCTGGGCATCGCTGTCGCGCTGATCGTGCAGAGTTTCGGCGTTGCGATTCTGCTCTCGCCGCTGCCCGCGATTCTCGCTTTCTCCTGTGCGTTCCTGACGGGGCTGCTGTTCGGCTACTTGCCTGCGCGGAAAGCGGCACTCATGGACCCCGTGGTAGCGCTCTCTTACGAGTAGCTTGCCTTCGACGCCCTGCCTCCCTAGGGTCGCGCCGATTTTCGAGACCCCCGTTACAATGTCCGACAAAAACGATCCGCTTTCGCCTGCCCGCTCGTTTCAGGGCCTGATCCTTGCGCTTCAGAATTTCTGGGCGAAGCAGGGCTGCGTAATCTTGCAGCCCTACGACATGGAAATGGGCGCGGGCACATTTCATCCCGCGACGACCTTGCGCGCGCTCGGACCGAAGCCGTGGAACGTTGCTTACGTGCAGCCTTCGCGCCGCCCGAAAGATGGGCGCTATGGCGAGAACCCGAACCGCTTGCAGCACTATTATCAGTATCAGGTGATCCTGAAGCCCTCGCCGCCGAACCTGCAGGAACTCTATCTGCAATCGCTTACCGCGATCGGCATCGATGCCAAGGTGCACGATATCCGCTTCGCGGAAGACGATTGGGAAAGCCCGACGCTCGGCGCATGGGGTCTCGGCTGGGAATGCTGGTGCGACGGCATGGAAGTTTCGCAGTTCACTTATTTCCAACAGGTCGCGGGCTTCGAATGTGCGCCGGTCGCAGGCGAACTCACCTACGGCCTGGAGCGCTTGGCAATGTATGTGCAGGGCGTCGAGAACGTCTACGACCTCAACTTCAACGGACTCGAAGGCGATAAGAAAGTTACCTACGGCGACGTATTCCTGCAGGCCGAGAAAGAATATTCGCGGCACAATTTCGAATATGCCGACACCGTGATGCTGTTCGAGCAATTCAAGATGGCGGAGAACGCCTGCAAGAAATATCTCGCCGACGGCGACCGCGGTGAAGAGCATCTGATGGTGCTGCCCGCCTACGACCAGTGCATCAAGGCGAGTCACGTTTTCAATCTTCTCGATGCACGCGGTGTGATTTCGGTGACGGAACGGCAGAGCTACATCCTGCGCGTGCGCGAACTCGCGAAAGCCTGTGGCGCGGCGTGGCTGAAAACCGAAGGAGGCCGCGCATGAGCGCACCGAAAACGCTTCTCCAGATGTCCGGCGCGCCGCTCGAGCCTTCACGTTTTTCCGAAAGCGCGGTCATCATCATCGACGCGCAGAACGAATATGTGAACGGCAAGCTTCCGCTTTCCGGTATCGCGCCTGCGCTCGACAACATCGCGATCCTGCTCAAGGCCGCACGCGCGGCGGGTGCGCCGATCATTCATGTGCAGCATAAGGGCCGTGCAGGCGGATTGTTCGATCCTGGCGCGGATGCGTTCAAGCTCGCGCCGCAGGCGGCGAACGAATCCGGCGAAGCCATCGTCGAGAAGCCGCTGCCGAATGCGTTTGCCCAGACGAACCTGCAGGACCTCATCACTAAGACGGGAAAGAAGTCGTTGATCGTCGCGGGCTTCCAGACGCATATGTGCATCTCTTCCACGGTGCGCGCCGCGCTCGATCTCGGCTATCGCACCACTGTCGTCAGCGACGCCGCGGCAACCCGCGACCTTCCCGATCCGACCGGCGGTCCGGCTTTCGCCGCCGATACTCTGCACCGCGCCGCGCTCGCGGGACTTGCGGATCGTTTTGCGATTGTCGCGAAACTCGCCGATCTGAAAGCTTGAGCCGCGCCCAATGGGCATCCTGATCGCGGCGATCATCACGACGGTCATCGCGATCACGGTCATCGGCATGATGATCCGGCAGTTGTCGCATTCCGCGCCGCGCTGGCTTCTCGTTCTCGCGTTCCTGTCGGCGCTTCCCGCGCAACCCGTTGCATTCTATTTCATCCGATTGCCGTTGCACGAGTTGCTGATGCAATGGTTCGGCGCCAGCGCGCTGCTCACAGTAATTTCGCTGTTCTATGCGCCGATGATCGAAGAGCCTGCGAAATGGTTTTCGCTGGTGCTGCCTTCCTTAAGAAAAAAACTTGTTCCGCAAAACGCGGTCGCCGTCGCGCTGAGCGTCGGGCTGGGCTTCGGCATCGGCGAACTCTGGTTCATCGCCGAGCGACTTTCGCGCGCGCCGCAGCTTGCCGAACTTCCGTTCTACTATTTCAACGGCTTCCTCGCCGAACGTTTGATGGTGTGCTTCCTGCACGGCGCTTTTATCGCGCTGCTCTTCAAGCGCTATGCGGAAGGCAAAGCCGTCTGGCCCGCGGCGCTGTTCGGGATCGCACTCCACTTCCTGCTCAATTTTCCGATCTATCTTTCCTCGATCAATCTGTTCGGACTGGGCCAGCAGGTTTGGGGCTTGTTGCTCGTCATCTATGTCGCCCTGTTCACGCTCGCGATGTTCGGCTTCGTGAACTGGCTCGCCAAGGACGAAATGCAGGAAGGCTTTCTCGGTAGCGCCACCTGCCCCGAATGCCACGAGGTCTATCCGCGCTCCTTCTTCGCGCTCAATCTCCTGACCAAGCGCTACGAGCGCTGCCCGCATTGCCGGCATTGGCATCTGGTGCCCATGCAACAACCGCCGCGTGACAAGAACGGCGCGGCTTGATACCCACGCGCGGAAACAAGAGCCCGACATGCCCGATCTTCTCCTAGAACTTTTCTCCGAAGAAATTCCGGCCCGCATGCAGCGGCAGGCGGCGGAAAGTCTGCGGAAGTCAGTTACCGATGCGCTGGTGAACGGCGGGCTGGTCTATGAGGGCGCGAAGGCTTTCGTGACGCCGCGGCGGCTCGCGCTTTCGATCCACGGGCTGCCTGCGAAACAGCCTGACCTGAAAGAAGAAAAGAAGGGTCCGCGCGTAGGCGCACCGGAAGGCGCGATTCAGGGCTTCCTGAAAGCGGCGGGTCTCAAGTCAATTTCGGAAGCGAAAGTCCAGAACGACAAGAAGGGCGACTTCTATATCGCGATCACCGAGAAGAAGGGCCGCGCGACGCAGGAAGTCATCGCGGAGTTGATCCCGTCAATCGTGCGCTCCTTCCCCTGGCCGAAGTCGATGCGCTGGGGCTCGGGCTCGCTGATCTGGGTGCGGCCGCTGCACTCCATCATCTGCACCTTCGGACCGGAGACGGAAGAGCCGGAAGTCGTGCGCTTCGACATTGACGGGATTAAATCCGGCAACACGACGCGCGGACATCGCGTGCTGTCGTCGGACGAAATCACGGTGAAGCGTCTTGAGGATTACGCGAAGAAGCTGGAAGCGGCGCGCGTGGTGCTGGACGCCGACCGCCGCAAGGAAATCATTCTGGCCGATGCGAAGAACATCGCGCTCGCGCAGGGCCTCGAACTCGTCGAAGACGAAGCGCTGCTCGAGGAAGTCGCGGGTCTCGTGGAATGGCCGGTCGTACTGATCGGCGAATTCGAAAAAGAGTTTCTCGACATTCCGTCGGAAGTGATCCGCGCCACCATCCGCATCAACCAGAAATGCTTCGTGCTGCGCGATCCGAAGTCCGGCAAGTTAGCCAATAAATTCATTCTGGTTTCGAATCTGGAAGCGACCGACGGCGGCGAAGCGATCAAAGCCGGTAATGCGCGCGTCATTCGCGCGCGTCTCTCCGACGCGAAATTCTTCTGGGATACCGACCGCAAGACCAAACTCGAAGCGCGGCTGCCGAAATTCGAGCAGATTACGTTCCACGAAAAGCTCGGCACGCAGGCGGCGCGCATCGAGCGCATCGCGAAACTCGCGAAAGAACTTGCGCCCATCGTGAAGGCCGATCCGGCAAAAGCGGAGAAAGCAGCGCGGCTCGCGAAAGCCGATCTGCTTACCGAAGTCGTCGGCGAGTTTCCGGAAGTACAGGGTTTGATGGGCAAGTACTATGCGCTTGCCGAGGGCATCGACCCCGAGATCGCCACGGCGAGCGAAGAACACTACAAGCCGCAAGGACCGGCCGATCGCGTGCCGAGTGCGCCGGTTTCGGTTGCCGTCGCGCTCGCGGACAAGCTGGATACGCTCGCAGGCTTCTGGGCGATCGACGAAAAGCCGACCGGCTCGAAAGATCCTTACGCCCTGCGCCGCGCGGCCCTCGGCGTGATCCGCATCGTTCTCGACAATAAACTGAGGTTGCCGTTGCTCGGCGGAGCCTTCCGCAAAGCGCTCGCGGCATTGCCGAAAATGCCAGATCCGAAAAACGTGAAAGACGCACCCAGCATTTCGCCGGAAGAAGACCTGCTCGGATTCTTCGGCGACCGTCTCAAAGTCTATCTGCGCGAGGCCGGCGCGCGGCACGATCTGGTCGATGCCGTGTTCGCGCTCGAAGGACAGGAAGACCTGGTCCTGATCGTCCGGCGCGTCGAGGCGCTCGGCAAATTCCTCGAAACCGAGGACGGCAAGAACCTGCTCGCAGGCACCAAGCGCGCCGCGAATATTCTTTCGATCGAAGAGAAAAAAGACAAGAAAACATATTCCGGCGAGCCGGACGCATCGAAGCTCACCGCGCCGGAAGAAAAGGCGCTTGCCGCTGCGATCAAGACCGCGGAAAGCGAAATCGAAGCTGCACTTAAGAAAGAAGACTTTGAAGCTGCGATGCGCGCGATGACAAAACTCCGCGCACCGGTCGATGCGTTCTTCGACAAGGTGATCGTGAATGCAGACGATAAGGTGGTCCGCGAAAATCGCCTGAAGTTGCTCAACCGTATCCGGGAAGCGACCCGCCACGTCGCCGACTTCTCCCGCATCGAAGGCTGAAAACCCGTGCCCGACCGGGAAACGCTCGATGCTTACGACAAAGCGCCGGGCGATTTCGCGCAGGAGTGGCACGCGCAACCTACGCCTGAAGATCTGCAGGCAGTCGTCCGCAAATATTTCAAGCCCGGTAAGGTCGCTGACATCGGTTCAGGCAGCGGCCGCGACGCCGCCTGGCTCATAGCGAATGGTTTCGACGTCACCGGCTATGACGCCTCGCATGGCCTGCTCGCGGAAGCACGCAAACGCCATCCGGAGATCAGGTTCGAATATGCCGCGCTGCCGGGGCTGGATGGCATCGTGGACGAGAGCTTCGACAACGTGCTTTGCGAAACGGTCATCATGCATTTGCTGCATGAGGAAATCGTGCCTTCCATCCACAGGCTGCTCGCGATCCTCAAAACCGGCGGCATTCTTTATCTAAGCTGGCGGACCGATAAGGGCACGGATTGGCGCGACAAGCGTGGCCGCCGCTATGCCGGTTTCGATCCGCGGGTCGTTCGCGATGCGCTGGCGCCGCACGAAATCCTGCTCGAGAACGAAACGATCAGCGCATCCTCCGGCAATCCGATTCACGTCATCGTCGTCCGAAAGTAAGAAACTTCCGGCGGGTTTGCGCGTTATGTACGGTCGCCCGCGCTCGCGGGCGGTTCTGTGGAGGCTTCCATGACCGTCAACCTCATCACCCTGCAACCCATCATCGCGCTCATCGCGGGCATTCTCATTCTGATTGTGCCGCGCCTGCTCAACTTCATCGTCGCAATTTATCTGATCGTTATCGGCATCACCGGACTGCTCCGGTAGCCAAAGAAGACGGGCGGCCCAAGGGCCGCCCGTTTCGTTTGAAGCGCGGCGTTCGTCAGAGACCTTTCATCGTCACGCCGAGAACCAGCACGACGTAACCGATGATCGCGACCCAGAAGGCGTTCGGCGTTATCTGCGGAATCGCCGTGTAGCGGCTCACAACCGCAAGCGCGACGATGATCAGCGAAATAAGGAAAATGACGACTTTCGGTGCGCTAAGATTCATTGATGCCCCCATGAAAACGGCTCCATTCGCGGAGCCACTGCAAATCTTGGCCCGATTCCGGTGATAGCGCCATGACGCCGCTGTGCGTTGCGGCGGGCGCTGTTGCGGCGCATCGCGCGAGCGGCTAAGCCTTCCGCTCCGCGAAATAAAGCGTCAGAGAATTCCGCATGACGAAATGGGTTTACAGCTTCGGCGACGGCAAGGCCGAAGGCAAAAGCGGAATGAAGGAGTTACTCGGCGGTAAAGGTGCGAATCTCGCCGAGATGTCGAACCTCGGCCTGCCCGTCCCGCCCGGCTTCACGATCACAACCGAAGCCTGCGTTCACTACTACTCCAACAAGAACACTTATCCCGACGGCCTGAAAAAGGAAGTCGAAGCCGCACTTGCGGGCATCGAAAAAATTACCGGCCGCAAATTCGGCAGCGATGCGAACCCGCTTCTTGTTTCGGTGCGTTCGGGTGCGCGCGCCTCAATGCCGGGCATGATGGATACGGTGCTGAACCTCGGTCTCAACGACAAGACCGCGGAAGCGCTCGCGAAATCCGCGAACGACAAGCGCTTCGCCTACGATTCCTATCGCCGCTTCATTCAGATGTATTCGAACGTTGTGCTTAACGTCGATCATCACAACTTCGAAGATATCCTCGAGGACTTCAAAGACCAGAAGGGCTTCGTGCTCGACACCGATCTTTCCGCGGAAGACTGGTCTGAAGTCATCACGCGCTACAAAGCGCGCGTTCAGGAAGAATACGGTAAGCCCTTCCCGCAGGACCCGGGCGAACAGCTTTGGGGCGCGATCGGCGCCGTGTTCGGTTCATGGATGAATGCGCGCGCGGTCACCTATCGCCGCCTGCACGGGATTCCCGAGTCATGGGGCACGGCAGTCAACGTGCAGGCCATGGTCTTCGGCAACATGGGCGAGGATTCTGCAACTGGCGTCGCGTTCACGCGCAATCCTTCGACCGGCAAGAAAGAATTCTACGGCGAGTTTCTCGTAAACGCGCAGGGCGAGGATGTGGTCGCCGGCATCCGCACCCCACAAAATCTGACGGAAGAAGCCCGCATAGAAGCGGGTTCCGACAAGCCTTCGTTGGAAGCCGTAATGCCTTCGACGTTCGCGCAGCTCAAAGACATTTTCGCGAAGCTTGAGAAGCATTACGCCGATATGCAGGATATCGAGTTCACGGTCGAAAAATCGAAGCTGTGGATGCTGCAGACGCGCTCGGGCAAGCGGACCGCGAAAGCTTCGCTTCGCATTGCCGTCGAAATGGCGAACGAAGGCGTCATTACAAAAGAACAGGCGATCAACCGCATCGAAGCCGGTGCGCTCGATCAGTTGCTGCATCCGACCATCGACCCGAAGGCCGAACGCAAGATCGTCGCGACCGGCCTTCCCGCCTCTCCGGGTGCCGCATCAGGCGAAATCGTTTTCTCCGCGGACGAAGCGGAATCGGCGAAGGGATCGGGCCGCAAGGTCATCCTCGTCCGCGTCGAAACCTCGCCGGAAGACATTCACGGCATGCACGCGGCCGAAGGCATTCTCACGACGCGCGGCGGTATGACTTCGCACGCGGCAGTGGTCGCGCGCGGCATGGGCAAGCCCTGCGTTTCTGGTGCGGGGTCGATCCGCATCGATTACGCGGCAAAGACATTGAGCGTCGGTCCGGTCACCCTGAAAGCGGGCGATGTGATCACCATCGACGGCGCGCAGGGTCAGGTGCTGCAAGGCCGCGTCGCGATGATCGAGCCGGAGTTGACCGGTGAGTTCGGCACGCTCATGGAATGGGCCGATAAGGTCCGCAAACTCGGCGTACGCGCCAACGCCGATACGCCGGCGGATGCGAAAGCGGCGCGCAACTTCGGCGCCGAAGGCATCGGCCTCTGCCGCACCGAGCATATGTTCTTCGACGAAGACCGCATTCTCGCAGTCCGTGAAATGATCTTGGCGGACGACGAGAAGAGCCGCCGCAAGGCGCTCGACAAACTTCTTCCCGCGCAGCGTTCGGATTTCATCGCGCTGTTCGAGACGATGAAAGGTTTGCCGGTCACGATCCGCCTGCTCGATCCACCGCTCCACGAATTCCTGCCGCATACCGAAAAAGACATGAAGGAAGTCGCGGCGGCACTCGGCACCGATGTGAAGAAGCTCGCGGGCCGCGCGGCAGAACTTGCAGAATTCAATCCGATGCTCGGCTTTCGCGGTTGCCGTCTCGCGATCGCCTTCCCCGAAATCGCAGAGATGCAGGCGCGCGCAATTTTCGAGGCCGCAGTGCACGCCGGCAAGACCACCGGCGCGCCTGTCGTTCCAGAAGTCATGGTGCCGCTGATCACCACCAAAGCCGAGTTCGATATCATCAAGGCGCGAATCGACGCGATGGCCGAAGCGGTGCAGGCCGAAACGAAAACCAAGATCGAATATCAGGTCGGCACCATGATCGAACTGCCGCGTGCTTGTCTTCGCGCGGAGGAAATCGCGGAGACCGCGGAGTTCTTCTCTTTCGGCACCAACGATCTCACGCAGACCGCATTCGGCATCTCCCGCGACGATGCAGCGATTTTCCTGAATACGTATCTTGCGAAAGGCATCCTGCCGATCGATCCCTTCGTTTCGATCGACCGTGGCGGCGTCGGCGAGCTTGTCAAAATCGGCGTCGAACGGGGACGTAAATCGCGGCCCGATATCAAGCTCGGAATCTGCGGCGAGCATGGCGGCGACCCCGCTTCGGTCGCGTTTTGCCATGAAGTCGGGCTCGACTATGTTTCGTGTTCGCCGTTCCGCGTGCCGATTGCGCGCCTTGCAGCGGCGCAGGCGGCGCTAGGAAAAGACCTCGTAAGCGAGGCGTAAGGGGGAAGAAT
>Ga0247762_1000072_pt1 | contig 45336 bp, 18 predicted proteins | sample UWRJL081202R4_FD_181016 | JGI IMG/M metagenome (GOLD analysis project Ga0247762, IMG submission 181016) | Plant litter microbial communities from Arlington Agricultural Research Station in Wisconsin, United States - UWRJ-L081-202R-4 | ecosystem: Environmental > Terrestrial > Plant litter >...
AGACCTATACGAGTGCCGTCTTTCTTGACACCTATATTCGTGATCGCCAGCGGGAACTTCGACACCGACGACGAGCTTCCCTCCGAGCCGAAGCTCACGGATTTGATATCGAACGTCGGGCTCTCGCTGCTGATGGTCAATCCTTCAAAACGGATCCCGGTCAGCGAAGCCTTCGGGCCTTTGCTCAGCGCGTTGATCGCGAGCATACCGTTAAGCGTGGCCGACGGATAGAATTTGTTGTTCTTCTCCTTAACTGTTATTGATGATCCCGACGTCAGATTCAGATCCGCCACCAGGAAGGGAAGTGTCAGCTCATTCTTAATAGTAATAGAGAACAGGTAGTTTCCACCGGCATCGCGCGAGGCCAGGTAGCCGAGCTTCGTGGGGCCGCTGTCTTTCTTATTCTTTAACTTCGGAATGGTGATATTACCGGCGATCTCAAAACCTTTCACCTGGTTGGTAACCAGCTCGAGCCCAAGATGATCGAGCGAGTAGCTCCAACCACTCATATCACCAGCCTCTACAAGGTGATCGGCAAATACTTTACCGGTAAAGCCCTGGTCATCCAGGATCATCTGCTCTACCCCAAGCGTTATGCGGGTCTTGTCGGTGCGATTCTTCGTAAAGGATGGCGGCAGTCGTACTTCCAGCCTCTGAAGGTAGAAGCCTTGCCACAGCTTGGGCTGACCCGCTTCGAGGAAAGGCGATACATAACCTTCAGGAAATGCGAGTCCGGGAGGGTTAGCCAGGTCGCTCCAGTCCATAAACGCATTAGTAACTGTGATACCGAAGCCATTCAGCCCTTTGATCTGGAACGCAGGAATGTTTATGCCTACCATAAGATCGTTCAGGCTCTGCGCATACACAGTGAAATTCACTTTCACCCGCTCCGGCTCCGGTTTCTGAACGCCATTGGCATCTTCCGGAATGATCAGGTCACGAGAGAATTGTACTTCGCATTCTAGGCTTACGCCTTTAAAACCGTTACAATCAAATTCAACGTACGTGTTATTCGTACCCTTGATGGTGAGCAACGTCGACCCCATCTTAATATAGTGATCACCCACCAGGAGCACTTTCGCCGTTCCGGCGATGCCCCCCTGTGCGGATAATGGGATCTTACCGTTAAAAGCAATCCGTTCACCCGACTGAGGTAACGCCAGCGACACATACACTTCCATCATCGCCCCCTTCGTGTTGAAGGTCATCCGGTCGACCAGGATACTGTAGTCAACAGCGCCACCGGCCTTATTGATACCTACCGGTAGCTCCACTTCGGAGAGTGCGTCGAGCGACTCGAGAAAGCGTTCGGCTGACTTCACCTTATCAAGCAAGGTCTGCGCGTAGGCGCGCTTTTCGGCAACGCTATCGGCCAGAATAATGTTGGGTACTTCGATCGGATCTAAGCTTTCGTGAAGCTCCTGACCGTATTGAAGGCCTGAAAAAGTACGATAAATTTCCGCCCGGATTTCGGGCGAAAGGTCCTTACCGTGAACAACAACTTTTGTCGAGTCCGAATAACCGAAACTCCGAACAACACTCAAGCCCATCAACAACAACCCGACAACACCTATCCGTAAAAATGTTCGCATATCGTTACTTAAAAATTTCTAAAACTTACCAGCAGGGATAATTCCCCATCGTGCCGCACTAAACAGCTTAATATTTATCTTTTATGATCTCGTAATTTTGGTGCTTTGCAAACCACTCACGCACGGTTTTCAAGGCGGCTACATAGTCATTTGTCTTAACATCCCCACTAGCATCGAGCGACAACGGGTAACCCTTGACAACCGGAGCCAATTGTTCCATAACACGATATCCGCATGGAATCTGCACCGAGCGCTCGGCGTCGGCGGACATACAGGTGGCATCATCACGTTGCAGTATCTCCACCATATATCCGATCAACTGGCGGTTGCGCGTGTAGGCCAGATCTGGAAAAATGGAATATATCACGTCGTCATTGACGGGAAGCTTACGTGCACGGCGATCCACCTCACTAATCGCCGCGCCATCGCCCATTCTTGCCAGACTCACTAACGCCGCCCAACGCAAAGACTGGCTGTTGCCGGCCTGGGTGTACGGACGAATTTCTTCCTTGAGATCGACAAGCTCCAGGAAGCCGCAAAGCTTGATAACCTTTTCAAAGTGCTGCGCCTTCTTACGAAAAAGAGAACGCACACTATCTTTTGATGTACTATTAAAGTCTTCTTTTAAAAATGATGCAAGATAATCAAGGGATATACCGGCGTTTCCCCCGTCAACATCCCGGGTACCTGAAACCAAATACGCCACAGCCAGCTCGCGTAAGTGGCTCTGTCGAGCACTATTCCCTGACAAAGATGTTATCGTGTACGCCTTTGACCGCACTTCAGCTAAACTATCGGTCAGATAGGATGCCAGTGCCGGAAGAATCACTTTCGCATTTTCGCTTATTACCAGTATCTTGGGCACCGCCGGATATTTTCCGACTCGCACGTCCTTAAAATAAAGCTGCATAGCTTCATTTATTTGCTGCCCTCGCGAGGTCGACGAGATTACAAGTAGCATTAAAACAACGACGATGGATCGTCTGCAAAAATCGGCCATTAGGTTATCTGTTTTCATCTATAAGATCAATCAATATTCAGCTCCATTTCCCGCTCAATATTCAACAATATCGCATACATATCTGCGAGCGCCTTTACATCCAACTTCTTCTGCATCCCTGTTTTAAGATATCGATGATACTCTTCCGCTTTAGGATTACCTGAAAGATGTTTTATGATCGCGGCACGATGTACTATAACATTTCCACCAACAGGTGACAGGAACCATCGGAAATCTTTTTCTGTAAGTGTTGATAAATGATTGTCCGCCTTCTGTAATTCGTCGAATCGTTCGAAAAAAGCCGATCCGTGTTCATTGAACACGCGCTTGAGGAGATCCGCAAAAGCCGTTTCCTCCTGTTCTGTATTAACATCGAAATAGCCGTTATTCAGCACCAATCCGCTCACACCGGCAGAAGCAAGTGCTCTCGAAACATCTTCGAAGATGGTATAGAATGATTCCCCCGATACGCCGATCGCTTTCGCTAGTATACTTTCAACAACGTGAAAAGCTATACACGGCTGAGGTGTCCTCATTTTTACATTAACTTCATTAATTCCGATTCTGTGCCGTTCGCCATAGACTAAAATAATCTGATCAAACTCTGCTTTTTTTCTACGAAAAAAATACTCTACCGAAAAGCCATCAGTTACTTTCGAACATTCGAAGCCGTATTCATTAAGTGAATTTTCAATCATCATTACAGTAAAATCTCAAGATTGTTAAATGCCGTTCCCTGTCCATCACTCCAGATTTTCAACCACTTCTTCACCTTAAAGTCAGGGGTACTTATTGGTATGGTAGGTTGCATACCTGGCTGAGCGTTAATATCAGGGCGTCTTTCAAAAGACATGCGTGGCGTAGCGCTCTTGTTGGGCATAGTTACGCCTGCTGTCGCTTGATTCAAACCCCTGCGCTGAGGTCCCGTTAACGGCGTTGACTGATTCAACTTGCTTTCCAGAACTATTACATCGTCATAATGCAATACAGTCTGGCCAAACTCTTCAGACTTCCGGATAAGCAGGAAGTCTGCAATAAAATAGTCGGGACGCAAATCCGCCGCATTGACGCCTGTGGGTATTGCACTGGGGTGATAAACATTGCCAAGTTTATCAACTTTGTATCCCGTTTCTATATAGACCTGTCCAAAGGCCTCATATTCTGCTATATTGAAATCATCTCCAAGAACCTGCTTAATTCTCGAATAAAGAGCACTGTTATCAACGCCTAACAACCCTCTGACAACCGACTCGAACCCTTTACCCTTTGTAAACAAAGGTACCACATTCTGTACAAACTTCTCGTACTTGACGAGCTTCGTAAAGAGCGCCTGATTACCCACTGACATTTCCCTGAGTGCATCCGCTGCCACGTTGACATCAGACCGCACAGCATCCCAAAACGCAAGCGCATCACCATCATGAGTTACTAAGTCGGCAAAATCATCGCCATAACGTCCCATGTCTTTTACCAGGTCGGATAAGTCTTTCGCGGATTTGGCATAATCCGGGAAACTCCGTGTCAGCGCGAGATAAGCATCTATAGCCCGTTCGTTCTTTACGAAAATCAAAGCAAAGTCCTTTCCTCCGGCACTAAAATCGGCCGCTATCTTGGCAAAATCGTCCGCGGAAAGACCCGCCATACGGTTGATGAATGCAGTCCTTTCTGCTGAAGACGCCTCCGTAACGGCCCTCAGCTGAGTCTTGAAGGCACCTCGCTGGGCATCCGTAAGTTGGCTGTAGATCGTCTTAAGTGCACAACTATTGTGAACCAGCAACCCACCCCGTCCAACGAAATAATTATGATACCTCTCCACCTCGAGGTTATAAACAACAGCGGTGGTATCAACAAGATTAATTGAACTGACAACCTTTACACTCCCCGTACTACTATAAATACTATCGCCAACTTGAAGATCCTTTGCGGGAATATATTGCCCGTGCGAATAGAACGGGTGTTCTGGGGTTGATATGATCAGCGCTCCACCGATAACAAGTTTGGCTAACCGGGTTACAGTGCTCCGGAAAACCTTGGATATCCGCGAGCTAACATTGCGCTTGCCTCCAACATTAAATGCCGTCACCTCATCCCCTTCTTTCAACTTCTCTATCGAAATCACACCCTGACGGGTAACAACTGGCGTTCCGGCCACAAAGCAATATCCACCCTCAGCCTCACAAATCCAGCGACCATTCTTACTCGTTATTTTCACAGACTTGGCTTCCAACTCTACTCCATCCTCAATAATTTTCGTTACACCAGTCAGCTCAACTACATCGTCCACTGTAGCTCCTACCGCACTCACCCCTTCCTTCAACGTCAGCGTACCGCTCTTCACTGTACCTACTTCTACTGAATTGAATAAAATCTTTCCAGTAGCCGCATCGTGGGTTAACAAACTCCAGGGCGAAAGATAGGCCGTCTTTGAAGCCGCGTTATACCGTATCTTAACTTTCTGACTTTTTATCGATGACGATGCCTCATCCAAAAACTTCAGGTCTTCGAAACCACCAACAACTTCATCTGTAACATCCTTCACAGCCTTAACCTCACCCTTTACATACGCTTCGGTCGCTGTCCCTCCTAATTCAAAAAGCTTCGACCTGGAGCCTGCAATATCGACAGAACATTCTACCCAGTTCTCTGTTACCAAAGCTGCATCGCTGCGAACTCCTTTGAACTTATTGAACATGTACTGAATATTCGCGAAATCGATTTGCTTGAGCAGCTTGGTATTCATCAAAGCTGAAAACGCGCTTTGCTGCATCAAAAGAAGTTTAAAGGTAGTCGTTCGTATTGACTGAACAATTATTGGATGCAGTTCCCCTTTCACCGCTAGCTTAACAAGATCTGGCACAGAAATAGCAAGCTTAACAGCGCCATTCGCCAGCTTTGTAACAGCAATTTTTCCGATCTGGGCCGCTGCCACGCCCATATCCGCCCATTGAACCAAATCCCAGGCTTTAACAATTACAGCGCCCGTTTCTGACTTTCTCAAATCATCCTCGACCATCGTCATTACAATATCTCCTGAAGCCAACACAATGGAAATCCCGCCTGCTATAGTCAAAGATTGGCCTCCTGAAGGAATTGCAAGTAGAATTGCCAATGTATTCCCTAGCACACGGACACACTTGAATGTAGCATCATCCTGCTTCTTTTTGATTAAGTAAGCGAGGTGAAAGGCAGGTATATAAAGTGTATCGTCATTATTGTACTTGTCTTCATACAGATCCATGCATGCATTCTCCTTCGGAAACTTGACACGGAGGAACTCTGTAAGCTTGTACTCCCTGGTGGAATACAACGTAGCTGTCGCACCGGTGCGACTCGCACCAACATAGTAAAATTTAGTGAATTTCACCGTACCGGCAGCCTCATTGAACGAATATGTAAATGTACAATTACGATGATCACCCTCAATGGAAGAAAGCACTACATCATCACTAAACGCGTTCGTTTCATTATCCGAACGCATAATTTCGGAAAGCTTATTAAGGTACAGGTGAAAATCTGAAAAATCCAGCCGATCGTATAGCTTGAAGTAAAGCTTACTATTATCCTTAAAAACCCGGTCAACCAATTGCTTAGCCTGAGCATTATAGGTCGTGCTCGCAATCAATCGTACAATTTCCGTTTCCGCATCCTCCCCGCTCATTACTTCAAGGATATTGATTGCTTTCATCCGATTGTCGAACGTTAGATTTTCCAGATCGCACGGCGTAAGCTCTTTCAAAAGCTTCAACAACGCATCACCGTCCTTGTTTGTATAAGCCGCAATACTTGTATTGGCATTCTTCAATTGAACGACATCAAATTTCATTCCTCCTATATGCGTTCTGTAGTCGTAGTAAAGCATAGTTGCCTCCTGATGCTTCAGCATTGACGCACCTTGCGGCGTCATCACCACTTCTTCCGTGATAAGCATCTCGTCGAGATCGCTGAAATACCGGTCTAATCTGCGGATTGGATCCGGCAACGTAGCCAGTTCGCAAAGCGAACTGGTTTCAGAGCCTTTCATAAACGAAATCCAATAAGCATTTGAAATAATTATCGGAGCTAAGGGGCTACCCTTCTTGCAATATCTCGCGTTGGATTCAAGGTAAGCAAGGCCTAACTGTGAAAACCCACTATACTCTTCAAACTTAATTGATTTCGTCGCTTCGGGTGATTGTGTTTGAAATAACCCCGTGTAGCCATTCAATTTGCCTGTTGCAATATCGTCGATCACTCCTCCACCAAATCCGCCGTAAAGAGCATCCACGATGGTAAACAAATCCTGGTTAAGCACACCAAACTGTTCTGTCGGAGCACCATTCTTCATACCCTCCGTTAATGCAACTTTATAAACATCAAAACCCAAACCATTGTCGTAAAACGGCAAACCGACTAATACCTTGTCGATCTTTAGTTTATCACTCAATATATCCTTGTAATATTCTTTCGATTCTGAACAATAGTACGTAACACCCGTTCCCGATATGTTAAGCATTTTATAAATCTTACCCCCAAGACGGAACCACCAGAGACTCCCCACCGGGCCTGCGTTACCGGATAATTCTCCCGTAGCCATATAATATAAAGGGTCGACCGTAGCCATTGCAACGTAGTCGGCATCCGAAGGCAGCGTAATGATCTTTCCTGACGGCGCAAAGAATGTATAAGCACCCTCGTTTTTGTAGTCGTCCGTAAGTTGACTTAACTGAAACCCAATCGACTTCGAATCGTCGTCATCCTCAAAAAGAGAAATAACCGATTGAGGATTGTGCACGTGATCCCATTGATACTTGTACATCGCAGTCCTGGCAACGGAACCATCAGAGTAATCCATCAGATTATCTGTAGTTCCTTTTACAAGGGCCGGAAATTCATCAAACGTATGCTGAAGATTGAATGCACCGTGACCAAGCTCGTGCGCAATAGTATTGATGATATCGGCTCCGGAATGGTTACTCACAAAAATGAACCCCGCCTGCTTGTTCCTTGGCATATACCCTTTGGCCAAAGCACCACTCTTAGGATGATTAACCAGGAACAGGTAATACGTGTTATCCTGAAACTTACCCGGATACGCGTTAATAACCGTCTTCATGTCTCCGGTATAATTACTGAGCAGGCCGCTTTCGCCGTCGTCAAATACATCGGCTGGAATACCCGCCTTTAGTGGCGTAGCTGTACTGACCTTCCACTCCACCACGGATTGCTTATAGATGCCATTCAACCCGGCCTGAATCGATGCTTCCGTTACTCCCCCGGGCAGTTGAACACCATTTACCGAAACAATCACCAGATTCTGGCTTATCTTATCATAGCTAACCAGATTAAGCTTACCTACAAACTCCGTCTTCGTCGAGTCTTTAGCTGTCGGATATGTCGCCAAAAGTTCCTCAACGGTGCCTTCGGCTTTCCCCTGAACATTCAGAGTAATCGTACTTCCGGACGTATTAGCGGGCGTTACGGAAACATCGCCAATTTCAAATTTCAGCTTATTCTGCTTAAGATCACCAGTGATGACCGCATTGACCTGATCAGACTCTGACGATGTAACTGCCTTCCATGCTATATAGTCACCCTCATTAAGCTGCTGGTAAAACGAATTCAGTGCCTCATACTTCTTTGCATCAAAACCGAACTTACCGTTAGACGGTTTCTCAAACCGCATCGCGATGTTATAATCACGGTTACCGCGATCAGCGGCAGCAAGCGCCTGATCAGCTGTAGTCTTCGTAATGTTACCCTCCTTGTCTACTACATAACCATTGCCTACCCCATCTACGATAGAATAGCTCTTGCCCTTCTCCAGTACGGTAGTTTTCCCATCCGTAGTCGATACGACGATATTACCGTCGGGGTCTTTCGTAACTGTAGCAATAGCCCCATCCTTTATCGTTACCGTGGAATCTGTCGCCACTACCGTTACCGGCAGATCTCCCGTATTTGGCGTATTTGCGGGATTATCCTTCGTCGGAACATTTATCAGGAACTTACTATCTGCGTTCCATACACTCTTAATGTCTCCCGACGTAAGCCAGAACTGGCTGTTAACAGCAATATCTTTAAACGTAACGCGGATCTTTGCTCCGTGAAGCCAGGGAACAATAGCAAACCCTTCACCCGTATACGTCTTCCCGCTTGCCGTCAGGCTGCGAACCAACACATCATAGCCACCCGCATGGATCGTATCGTTAATACCCATCGGGAAGGTAGGTGTCGTGCTGGCCGGTGCCGGCGGCGGCTGGACGTCGCTCTTACACGCAAAATCACTGGCTCCTGCCTCTGCAGTTTTGAAAACAGCCGTCGGGCTGTAGTCGCTGGTCTGCATGGTCTGCTCGGCGCGGACCTGAACTTCATACTCTGTTTTAGGCTGCAGTGACGAGATCGTCTTCCATTGATCGTTGGTAGTGCCTTCGTACCAGTCGTCGTGGGTACGGTTGTTATGTGGCCGGTAGCGTGTGCGGTACGTCACTGCATCGGCTCCTGCCGCCGGTTGATCCCAGCGTACTGTAAGTGCCGAAGATGTCGAGCTCTGCAGCGTCAGTGTTTGAGGTATACCCAGCGCGTCGCCGAACTGAAATACATAGACCTCGCTCCTACCTTCGTTCTTGAACAGATCGCGGCCTTCCACGTCGCGGGCCTGTACCTGCCAGGCATATTTGCGGCCGGGCAGCAATGCCGGCGCCGCCATATCGTAAATGATCTGCGGAACATTGGTCGTAACCTCATATAAAGCGGGCTGAGACAGGAACGCATCATAAGGATTGCGCGTGACCGGCCATATTTCCACGAGGCGGAAAATATACTCTGTTGAAAATGCTGCGTTGGGAGAACCCGTGTGACGTGGAGTCCAGGTAAATGGAATGTTTGTCGGATCGAGGATCTGAACCTTCGTATCCTTACGAGGCAGGTTCAGCAGCGGCGGATCGTTCAAAATAACCCAGGCCGTAGCGGTACCCTTATTGCTTACTACCGTGTTCCGGTTATAATCGAGAACCTCTACGGTAAAACGATACACGCCTTCCGGAAGCTTAGCGCCTTTTTCATATTGAGCGCGGGTAACGCCGGCAAAATCCAGGTTGTCCGGCTTGAAATATTCTGTAAGATCTTCACCGGTAAGCAAAGTCGGCACACCACCGCCGGGCAGTACCAGCGCTTCCGGCACGTATGAGGCTTTGGTGCGGATCGTAATGCCAACACCTTCTATCGTGATCCTGAGCTTGCAGCGATACTCCGGCAACGTAGGGTCACGCAATATGAAATTGACCATCATACGCTGTGATCCCGGCGCCGTATAGTCCGACAGATAAGGCGTATAGGGAGGGATGACCTGGGTCGTGACCTGTACAGGAAAAACCTGCCCATGCACCTGCATAGCTCCCGTGCCTAAAAACAACAGAAAAAATAACTGGATAAACTTGCTAACCGTTTTCAACATCTTGATGGAATTGACTGTTCGTAACCTTGTCTGCGTATCGCCTTTTTACAGATTGCCATCGGCTCTGTATAGAGGCATACACACAGACATCTATCTGTGATTATTTTACACTGAATGAATAACTATATCCGAGAGTCCCGGTAAATTCGGTAAAGGACTTCGCTGCCGCTGTTTCAGCCTCTAATTCTCTCCGCACAACGACACAGCTCAGGTTGAAATTATGTTTCTTTTGGATCGTATATCCTGCGTTCACACGACCATTCACAATCGTACTTACTTTTTTGGAATTGTTATACGTCGTGTTGTATGACGACGACAATGTCGTCCGAAGCTTCTTGTTAAGGAAAGACTTGCTTACCGAAGCCGTCGGGCCGGCTGTCTTCGTTTCATAACCCGCTCCCTCATTCAATGTGCCGTTCAGGGCAACGGACACCGTAACATTCTGAGGTACCAGGTTCAGCGCGTAGGCCGCGTTGGCATTATAGAATTTTACGCCGGAATTCTGGGGCACATCGCCCTGCTTGTCTGCCGCATCCTGGAACGTGAGGCTCATGTTTACACTTTGCCGCTTCACCTTGCTGCTGCCGAACGAATACATCGCCATGGCCGTAGCGTTCTGCGAGATCTGCGTGTAGTTCAGCGTATCGAGGTTATCGTACGGAGTAAGCTGATTGATGTTTACAAACTGCGACCGTATATTGGTATACGTCTGAAAGTTAGAATACGAACCCGTAAGGTTCAGTTTTTCAGAAGCCATATAACCAACGTTTATCGAGGTCACCATACGGCGCATCGTGCTTACTTTACTTTTATCGAGGTTATCGCGCTGCGTACCGGCGCTCACCGCCACGTTCATCTTGCCTTGTAATATAGACGCCGCACCATTTACCGTAATGCTCTCGAGGTCGTTGTTGAAGTAATAAGCCCCCAGTGTCCGGTATTGCGGGTCCACGCGCTCATATCCTACGCCCAACGTATAGCCGTCGAGCTGATAATCGAAGGAAGCTTTGAAGGCCTTATAATAAGACGACGAAGTCCGGGAAGTATAAAGAGGCTTTGCTTTTGCCACAACCTGCGACCGATCGTCCTCTTCTGCGCGGATGTCGCGCGTAATGCCGCTCGTGGCCAGCTCGCCCTTCAGAATAAAATGCTCGAATAACGTTTTCCCCGCGCCTATACTCAACACCAGGTTCTCCTGCGGCAGAATACCGAGGCTATCCGGAACATACCGGATCGAGTGCTCGTCGTCCTGCGCATGGAACATGACAATATCCACGTTGTCGCCGCCGCTGCCGTAGCTGGCCTTGACACCATACCCCATCCGCGTATAGGCAGGCACGTTGTTGCTGGTAGCGGTATCGGGTTCAACAGCCTTTAAAAAGCGGCCATACAGCGCGCTCATCTTCCATTTCCCTTCCGGGGCCAGGTCTACCGCGCCGCCAAGAAACATGTGGCCATTCACCGTATACGGCGAAAAAGACATACTCACATAGCCGAAATGCCCGGTAACCCACTTATACGTGGGATGTAAACTGTATTGGTTAAAAGGCTGCTGAAAAGAAGTATTCTGGTTAGAGACCGAAAAACTTACAGGCACACTCCAACCGTAAAGCGAGAAATTCACGTTTCCCGAAGCATAGTACGTATAGGGGTCACGGCGTGCACCAATCCCGTTGGAAGTATAAAAAATCTGGTTTAATGACAACCCGCCCGTAATGCTGACCGGCTTCTCCTTCCCGATGGACTCAAGATTTTGCCCGTTGAGAGAAGAGTTTACACAGATTAATAAAAATAAGATAACAACAACGTAAAATCTTTGCATAGGGTCTGGATAAAGATTACACTAAAACATTCGAATCAAAGCTCCGCATTTGAAGGCCTGAAATCATTGAATAAATCCTCAAATCCTTACATGCGTATTTTCGTACAGAAAATGACCTTCGCGAAAATCAGCAGAATTCCATACCGACATAAAAACCATTATAGAAACCCTGCATTCGCATTTCATAAGGTCTTTTTTACTATATACCCTCCGGTGACTACTCCTTTAGGAGTATATAATCGTCCGTAGGGCTTGCACGAAAAATTACATACTCGGGCAAACAGTTTCATTTTTTCGACATTAACCACCATTGATATAACATCCCGTCATCCTGTTTCGAAAAGAAATATCCTCTTTATCGCACAATAAACCTCAGGTAGCTGCTCCCCATGGCATGATCCAGCCGTAACACATAGGCGCCGGAGCTCAAAGGCCGCAGATCCACGTGCACACTATACGATGCCATGCCCTTTTCAGATACCTTACCCACCAGGGAACCGGTCTGAGCGTTCCATATACTTAATATGATATCATCAGTATCCGCAAGATCCACCACCACATCAAAGGAGCCGTCATTCGGGTTTGCATATAACCCGAAGGCCTTCACATACGCCTCATATCCTAAACGACCTTCGTTGCCTTCCGAATCGCCGCTAACGATCACAATATTCTTCTCTACATAATCGAGGCATTGTCCCAGGTTGGCCGTGAGCCCTACACCATATGTACCGGCTGCATTGAATTGCGCCAATACCATATTATCGGTTGCCGATACCTGCGTCATCTCCAACGGGAAATTCCAGTCCACCCGCTCCGGCATTGGCCAGGATATGTCCACCATTGCCACGGTATCGCCGACAGTTGCCTCTCCGGGAATCATAAACGACGCCTTCAATAAATCGTACGACGTCTCTAAAAGGAACGTGTCCCGGCCCACACAGCCCTTACTATCCAATACCTCTACCCAATATAATCCCGGGTCTTTCAGTGTAACTACAGATGCGCTGCCGGTCAATCCTGTGCCACCCCACGTTACAGCCCTCCAGCCCGAACCGACGTCAAGCGTATACGTCTGTCCCACGCACAGCGTGGCGCCTCCGCCAAGATCAACCGAAACCAGCGGAGTATTGGCCAGCGCAACGATCGAGCTACCAACACAGCCCTTCGCGTCCGTAACCATAACGCCATATTCACCGGGGCAAAGATTTTCGCGAACCGAACCGGTTACGCCGCCATCCCATGAATATGCATAACCGCCATTACCACCCATACCGGATACGATAAGCCTCCCATCGCAACCATCCGTGCAGGTAGCCGGCGTCGAGGCTTGCATCGATACACCAAGTATTCCGGGTTCAATCAATGTAACCGGCTGTTCAAGAGGGCAGCCATTGCCATCGGTCAATATCACGTCGTACACCCCCTGACACAGACCGCTTTGGGTTACAGCGATCTGACCATTCCAGGCATACTGATACGCTCCCACGCCCCCATCGGCCCGCAGTGTAAGCGATCCATCACAGTCGCCGTTACACGTAGGTTGAGTTGACGATTGTATCCCTAACGCCAGGGCCGGCGGCGCCGGAACAGTAACTTCCTTTATCACCGTGCAGTCGTTACCATCCGTGATCTGTACGATATAAATACCGCGTTTCAGATTCTTCCCCTCCAGCGTGCTCTGACTATCCGGCCATTCTATCACGAAAGGACCATCACCATCGGCAATATCAAGCAAAGCGCTTCCGTCTGAAGAGTCGAAGCACTTCGCTGCGGTAGCAGTATATCCTACCGTAGCCCCGTCAGTGCTGTTTATGCCGACCTTATCCGTTATGGGGCAATTATGAGCATCGTGAATTGTTACAGTATATATCCCACCACGTGCATTCGACAAACGCATGGCAGTACCGACCACATTACCCTGTCCATCCGTCCAGCTATAGGTATATTCTTTAGTACCACCGGCAACATCGGCAGTAACACCTCCCCTTGGATCGGAGCAAAACGCAGACTCTGCATCTTTAAACGTAAGACTCAATGGCGTCGTGGGCTGAGAAAGTGTTTGCTTGGCCGAAGCCCCGCACTCATTTCCATCGCGAACAAAAAGCGTATAGGCACCGGTCGGCAACTCCTTAAAGACGGCATCTGTTGTCCAGCTCGCGCCGTTATCACGCGAGTATTGATAACTACCCGCGCCGCCATAAGCTTTCAAAAAAATCTCGCCATCACCACCGCCGTAACACGCCACATCTTTATAGGAAGCAACATCAACATGAAGCAGCGGCGGAACGGTGATCGTTTCACTTGTCTCCGCCTGGCAATTATTATTATCAGATATCGTTACTGTGTAACGGCCTCCACCAAGTCCGTCATTGACGTCTGTGGTTCGACCGTTGCTCCACGTGTAGGTAAATACTTGAGTGCCGCCGGTCCCCACGGCCGTCATCGAACCGTCGGAAGACGATGCACAGGATACGCCAAAATCCGAATAGTTGGAAACATCCGTGATCCTTGCGGATACCTTCCCGGGGTTAAGCAACGTGATCCCTCCATCACCCTCGCAATTGTTTATGTCTTTAACAACAACCGAATAGGTACCCGCGCCGATCCCCGTTAACGCAGACACGACACCGCCGGTATTCCAAAGGTAGCTGTATGTACCTGTTCCGCCGGTAACGGCTGCTTCCACATTCGCATCCACTGCGTTATAGCAACTTATAGGCTGACCATGATATGACGTTGTAGCCCGTGCGGTAACCGACACAGGATCAGGCTCACGCAGAACATACTGCGTTTCAGTATTACATTGTGCGCCATACGTGATCACCACCTTATAGGTGCCCTTACCAAGACCCTCCTGTGTGGCCGAAGACCCGTCGCTGAAAACAACACCATCTTTCAGCCACTGGTAACTTTGCGCAGCAGCAACTGCACCGCCGGCATCCTTTACCGTCGAAACAAGCCTGCCGTTAAAATCACCGTTGCATTTGATCTGACGACCGTTATAATCCAATCCCGGAGCCAGTGACACGGTATACCCTGGCGGATCATTCAACGTCAGCGATTCCGTTGTGCTGCATCCCTGATCGTCTGATACCGTAACGGCATAAGTGCCCGCCCCTTTGTCACGGATCGTTGAAACGGCTTCTCCGCTCGTCCATTGATAATGCGCCACGCCGATAATCGTGGTCGGCAACGGCTTCGCTTCAAGCATGGCTACCTGATCTCCTTTACAAGCCAAACCTTGCACCTGGTCTATTGTAAACTCAATAGGCGGCGGAGCGTTCAGTGTTACGCTTCCCGGTGCAGTACATCCATTCGCATCGGTTACAGTAACATCATACTTTCCCGGAGCCAGGCCCGTAATACCGGCGTCACTCGCGCCGCTGGACCACGAATACGAATATCCACCATTGGGCCCGCCTGTTACCGAAGCCGTTGCCGAACCATTCGCCTGATCGTAACATCTAACCTCATATCCGCCGTAAGTCTTTGGCGATGTCGCCGAAACCGACAACGGCGGAGGTGCCGATAACGTAACCGGCGTTGCTGCCGATTGACAATCATTCTTATCTCTCACCTTAACCGTATAGGTACCCGCGGTAACGCCGCTCAACGTAGAGGCACCTGTACTGTTGCTCCACACGAAATCCTTATATCCTCCTTCTCCGCCGTTTCCGATGGCCGTTACATCGCCCGTGCTACCGGAACATCGTATTGCGTACCCGTTATAGGGTGGCGCCGAAAAACCAACCGTAATCTGCGTCGGCTCCTCTACGGCTATGTCCGTCAGTGTGGTATTGGCTGCAAACGTCGCCATATTGACAACCTGAAATTCCCAGGTCCCGGCACGAAGGCCTCGTATCGTATAGTCACCGTTATGTACCAAATCGGTATTCAAAGAACCGGGGCTTCCGTCAGGTACGGCAAATTTCTGCCCCGTTGTTGTATTGGTACAGTTGATATAGAAGTCATTTACAATCGGGTTACTTATTGACAGGGTAGCCGAACCCGTTGCCCCTTGATAACACGTTGCCTTTGTTGTTCCCAGGAGCGAAACCCACGGAGCTGGTTCTTTAAAAGTGGCAGCTGCCGTCGTCTCGCTTTCGCGCTCATTGCACCCGATAACCCGTACGCGGAAATAATAATTCCGACCATAAGCATTTCCGCCAAACAGGCGTGCCATCTCTACCGGTTGAACCCACAGCTCGCATGACTCGAGTATAGCGAAACCGTCACCGACCGTCCGGAATGTTTGCCACGAACCGGACCCGTCGGTCACCTCCCAGATATATTTGGTACCCCAGACAGGCATCTTCAATAACATAGCATCGTTGTAAGTATTATCATCAACACTAATGGCAGGCATCGCCGGCTCATAACAGTACTTAAGCGTACCATTCAACAACGCCACCTCGCCCTTATATGGATTAGGTAGTTCCCCTTTTTCAATTGTCTCACAAGCCTGACAATGAGGAAGAACTCTTATTTTATATTCGGCTAGCGGCTTATCTGTATCATAAATTATCGTAGCGTCCAGTAGTCTGCCATCCCAATCTGTATTCATAAATTGGAAATCATTAATCCACGCCTCAGTTCTGCAATACGCAGAACATACATTATAGGATGTTCTTATATCGAATATATACCACTGAGCCTCAGCAGCAAAGTTTACAAACAACATAAAAAACAACACACCACAAAAACGAATAAAATAACGCATAATATAACGTACAATTAGGTTTCAGAGCATTCAAAAAACTCCCCCAACACAACACCTCATCTTCCAACACAAACAGAACTGACGCAAGCCTCAAACTGGCGCAAGTCTGTGACTCGCCGTGCCCCGAGAATATCGGTAGTGCCCATCATGTTGATTTCTATGACTGCCGTGAACTGGGCTATGGCTGGCGCAAGTCTTAAGAGGAGCGTGACTTGTGCCCATCATGTTGGCAGTCTTAGACTGCCGTGTATCGCCCGCACCAACCGTCATCAGAACACCACCCAGCGCCCGGCTTCCTCAGAACAATTAATCGTGAATACCCAGCTCACGCAAGTCTCTGACTTGCCGTGCCCCGAGAATATCGGTGGTGCCCATCATGCAGTCTCACGACTGCACCTCAACGAAGTTGCCCCCCAATTCACAAACCCCACACACACCAAACAACCAACTACCTCACAACAAACCGCAAATAACTACTCCCCTTCCCATGATCCAATCGCAGCACATAAGCCCCCGCACTCAAAGGCCGCAGATCCACATGCACACTATACGATGCATTGCCCTTCTCTGATACCTTCCCCATCAACGCACCCGTCTGACTGCTCCATACACTCAACATAATATCATCCACGTCCGCCAGGTCCACAACAACATCAAACGAGCCATCATTCGGATTCGCGTACAGGCCGAACGCCTTTACATATTCTTCATATCCCAAACGGCCGTCAGTAGATCCGGCATCACCTTCCAGCACAACAATATTCTTTTCAACATAATCGACACATTCACCCAGATGTGCCGTAATACCAACCGCATACGTACCCGTGGCATTGAACTGACCTAACACTATATCGTCTTTAGCAGAAACCTGCTTCATCTCCAATGGCAGATCCCACTGAACAGACTCCGGCAATGGCCACGAGATATCCACCATCGCCACCGTATCGCCTGCAGCAGCTTCTGCAGGGATCATAAACGACGCCTGCAGCAGATCGTACGAAGTCTCCAGTAAAAATGTATCACGTCCTACACAACCGTTATTATCCAAAACCTCAAGCCAGTACGACCCGGGATCTTTTATTGTCACTGCCTGCACGTTACTATTCAACCCGTTACCACTCCACTGTATAGTCTTCCAACCCGCGCCGGCATTGAGAGTATACGTCTGGCCTACACATAATGTCACTCCGCCCCCGAGATCAACCCTCACCGGCGGAGTGTTGGCCAATGTAATCACAACACTGCCTACACATCCCCTGACATCGGTAACCATGACACTATAATCACCAGGACAAAGACTACTCCGGTCTGAACCGGTTATACCGCCATCCCACGAATACGCATAGCCACCGTTACCACCAATAGCAGATACCATAAGCTTGCCATCGCAACCGTCGGTACATGTTGCCAGGGTTGATCTTTCCGTCTTTAGTGTAAGCACATCAGGCTCATTCAGCACTACAGGCTGCTCAAGGCGACAGTTATTAACATCGGTCAGCACCACAGCATACGTACCTTTACACAAACCCGTTTGGCTAACACCATGCTGATTATTCCATGTATATTCATACGTTCCCGTTCCACCACGGGCAACGAGCGTAAGCGCACCATCACAATCGCCGTTACACGTAGGCGCTGTAAAAGACGCAACAGCCAGCCCCAACGCTTCCGGCGCAGGAACAGTTACTTCCTCGATAACCGTACAGTCATGACCATCGGTGACGGAAACAATATAATCGCCACCCTTCAGATTCACGCCTTCAGGCGCACGCTGACCATCGGGCCATTCTATTATAAAAGGGCCGTCGCCTGCCACAGAAAGCATCGCGCTTCCGTCTGACGAATCGTGACACAGCGCCGCGGTAGCGGTATAATCAACCTGGGCGCCGTCCGTACTGGTTATACCCACTTTATCGGTTATCGGACAATTATGCGCATCATGAATCAACACGGTATAGATACCACCCTGCTCATTCGACAACCGCATCGCCGTACCTACCACATTGCCCTGTATATCTGTCCAGCTATAGGTGTACTCCGTAACGCCACCGCTGACATCTGCCGTAGCGCCCCCACGCGGATCAGCGCAGAATGCCGGCTCTATATCTTTAAAACTCAAAGTCAACGCCGGTGGCTGAATAAGCTTCTGCATAGCCGAGGCACTGCAGTTGTTATCATCGCGAACCGTAAGCGTATACGTACCGATCGGGAGACCGGTAAAGTCAGCCTCTTCTATCCAGGAGGTACCATTACGCGAATATTCATAGCCACCTGCACCTCCTGTGACAGCCAGGCTGATCACGCCATCACTGCCGCCATTACACGCCACATCTGTATACGAGCCGATAGTGGCTTCCAGAACAGGCGGCTCCGTTATCGTTTCGCTAGCCTCATCATGACATCCGTTGTTATCCGACACCATAACCGTATAGATCCCTTTACCCAGCGAGCCATTCACTGCCGTGGTTCTGCCGCTATTGCTCCAGCTGTATGAATAGACACCCGTACCGCCGGAACCATACGCCGTCATCGTGCCATCCGTGGATAACGCACACGACACTCCATAGCCCGTGTAATCCGAAACATCCAAAATCGAAGCCTTCACCTCTATAGGATTGGCCAATGTAATTTGACTATTCCCCTGGCAACCATTCACATCCTTAACAACTATTGAATAGATCCCGGCCCCAAGATCCGTCAATAGCGGCGTGGCAATTCCCGTATTCCACAAATAGCTATAGGCACCTGTTCCTCCTGTCACCAATGCTTTCACATTGCCGTCCGCTGCGTTGAAACAACTGATCGCCTGTCCATGATACGATGTGGTCGCCGTTGTTGACACAGCTACCGGGTCCGGATCATTCAGAACATATTCCGCTTCCGCTTTACATACTGTATTGTAAGTAATGATCACCTTGTACGCGCCTCTTCCCAGACCATCCTGGGTAGCTTGCGCCTGACTGAAAACAGTGCCATCCTTCCACCATTCATAGCCCTGCGCTGTAGTCACTGCGTTGCCGGCATCTCGTACCGTCGAAACCAGCTTCCCGTTAAAGTCTCCACTGCACCTGATAGGAGTGCCATTATAATCCACTCCCGAAGCCAACGACACAATATATCCCGGAGCGTCAGCCAGCACTTTTGCCCCGGCCGTACTGCATCCCTGGTCATCCGATACGGTAACCGTATATGTACCTGCTCCCTTGTCATAAATCGTCGCTTCTGTCTCACCGCCTGACCACGAGTATTTCGCCGTGCCTATAACGGTGGACACCACAGGCTTCACTTCAAAAATGGCTGTTTTATCTCCTTTACAGGTCAGACCCTGCACCTGGTCTATTGTAAAGGCGATCGGGTCCGGGGCATGCAACTGCACACTGCCGGGCGCTGTGCATCCGTTACCGTCCGTTACTGTAACAGTATAGGTATTTGCCGCCAGGCCGGATATACTGGCACCGCCCGCGCCGGTAGACCACGAGTATGAATATCCACCTGCGCCGCCGGCTCCTGCTGCTGTTGCCGTACCGTTAGCCTGGTCGTGGCACTTCACTTCATACGCGCCATAAGTCCGGGGAGATGTTGCTGAAACGGACAACACCGGGGGAGCTGATAGCGAAACAGGCGTCGCTACCGATGCACAATCGTTCTTATCTTTTAACGTAACGGTATATGTCCCTGCAAAAACACCGCTTAATGTAGCCGATGCAGAACCCGTGTTCCAAACAAAGTCTTTATATCCGCCTTCACCTCCGTTACCGATTGCCGTTACGTCACCCGTCCCGCCAGAGCATCGTATGGCATAACCATTATAGGGCGGCGCGGAAAAACTTACCGTCACCTGTGTGGGTTCATCTACCTGCACATCCTCAAGCCACGTATTGGCAGCCATCGCCGCATCATTGACAATCTGAAAATCCCACAGCCCGGCACGAAGGCCCTTTATCGTATAGCTACCGGTATGTACCGCAGTGGCGTTCTGAGAGGCGTCCGGTACCGGAAATGATACACCGGTGGTTCTGTTGTAGCAATTGATATAAAAATTGTTTACCACAGGATTAGCGATAGAAATCGTAACCGTGCCTGTCGCACTCTGATAACACGTTGCCCTGGTCTTTCCCACAAGAGAAACCGTCGGCGCAGGCTCCGTGAATGTAATTGGCGTTGTCAGATTCGTCGTCCTGGTATTGCATCCCGTAACTTTTACCCGAAAAGAAAAATTCTCACCGTAGGGAGTAGCTCCGAATAACGACTGAAGCATTGCTGTGGTAACGACAACCTGGGAAGATTCCATAGCCGTTACACCATCACCAATCGTCTGTAGAGGCACCGGCGCGCCGGCTCCCTTTGCAACCTCCCACTCATATTTATTCCCCCAAACGGGTATAGACACGGTGACGCTCGGCGTTGTGCCTGTGCCCGCTACCTGGACGGCTGGCAAAGCCGGCTCCCAACAATATGTGAACGACCCGGAACCATTGATAACGGACATCGTCACTGATCCTTTATATGCATTCGGCATCGTTCCGGAAGCACCCGCGTTACGGTTGCATATCGGGGGGCCACATTGTGAAGTCATCGAAAATGAATACGCGGCAGGGTGCGCCGACGCCGGAGCAACAAGCGAGCGTTGTATTACACTCGAACCACCAGCATAGTTAAGCTGTACACCCATAAAAGTAGCAAGCCCGCTACAAGGACCGACACCACATTGCGTAACACGCCCATCCAGTGTTATATAATACTGCTGAGAGAGTGAACTGTATCCACAACAAACAAAAATCAAAAACAGAAATCCGCTGAAATATCGCATTATAACCCCCTTAAAATATCAACATTGCCAATACTCTATACTAAATCAATAAAAAACCGCATTCTGCCTTATGCGAGCCAAACGTATATAACATTGTTGCGTATTAGTGTTGAAACTTACTGTAATCGTAAAAACAATACATCACAATGGGCATAGTAAAGCGTAATAAAACCTTAACCTTAGTTTATTAAACGAATAACAAAACACTTATATATTCACCCACAATCAATGCTCACCCCAACATACGCTTTTAAACAGCGTAGAATATATCGATTGAAGTTCCACGACCTACCAAACAACCAGCATTACACAGGAATTTCATCTAAGCGAAAAAAGGACATAGAAGGAATAAAGAAAATGGCACAGCCCCCATTTTCTTACACACGTCAGCTCATGACGCTATTTCACACACTATCGCGCACAACGACACGTTACACACGTCAGTTTAGCCAAGGCAATGTCTTGTCACAAAAGCCAAATCTTGTTACCCTAATTACTTAATACTAAGCCTAAAACTGGCCGGGAAGTGGCGCAAGTACTGTCATCAAAGTCAAACCTTAGTTACATAGTAACGATATGACTGGCCGGGAATTGGCGCAAGTCTGTGACTTGTGCCCATCATGCCGCAGTCTGTGACTGCCGTAAGAAATTTGCTGGCGCAAGTCGTTTAGCTGGCGCAAGGTACTTAAGCGTAAGTGATGACTTGCCGTGCCCCAAGTAACTCGGTGCCCACCATGCCGATTTCTTTGACTGCACCTCAATGAAGTTGAAAACACAAACCCACCAAACAACCAACTACCGCACAATAAACCGCAAATAACTACTCCCCTTCGCGTGATCCAATCGCAACACATAAGCCCCCGAGCTCAAAGGCCTCAGATCCACATGCACACTATATGATGCATTCCCCTTCTCTGAAACCTTCCCCACCAAAGCACCCGTCTGACTGTTCCATACACTCAACATAATATCATCCACGTCTGCCAGGTCCACAACAACATCAAACGAACCATCATTCGGATTGGCGTATAACCCAAATGCCTTTACATACTCCTCATATCCCAAACGGCCATCCACATCGTCTGCTTCACCTTGCTGGATAACAATGCTCTTTTCCACATAATCAACACACTCACCCAGGTGTGCCGTAAGACCTACTGAATAAGTGCCCGTGGCATTAAACTGCCCCAGCACAATATCGTCCGTGGCAGACACCTGCTTCATCTCCAGTGGTAGATCCCACTGAACAGACTCCGGCAACGGCCACGAAATATCCACCATCGCCACCGTATCGCCTGCCGCAGCTTCCGCGGGGATCATAAACGATGCCTTCAGCAGATCGTACGAGGTCTCCAGCAGAAACGTATCACGCCCTACACAACCTTTACTATCCATTACATCGAGCCAGTACGATCCCGGATCTTTTATATTGACTGCCTGCGCGTTGCTATTCAACCCGTTTCCACTCCATTGTATCGTCTTCCAACCCGTGCCCGCATCAAGAGTATACGTCTGACCAACACATAACGTAACGCCGCCACCGAGATCAACCCTCACCGGCGGAGTATTGGCCAGGGTAACCACACTGCTGCCGACACAGCCTTTCATGTCCGTAACCATCACACTGTAATCACCAGGACAAAGACCACTCCGGCCTGAACCGGTTATACCGCCATCCCACGAATATGCATAGTCGCCATTACCCCCGGCACCGACTACCGTAAGCTTACCATCGCAACCGTCGGCACACGTTGCCAGGGTCGAGCTCTCCGTTTTGAGTGTAAGCACTTCGGGCTCATTCAGCACGACAGGCTGCTCGAGTCTGCAATTATTAACATCGGTCAGTACTACAGTATACGTGCCCTTACATAAACCCGTCTGGGTCACACCATGCTGATTGTTCCAGGTATACACATACGCCCCTGTTCCGCCACGGGCTACAAGCGTAAGCGCACCATCACAATCACCGTTACAGGTAGGCGCCGTGAAAGACGCTACCTCCAACCCTAATGCTTCGGGTGCAGGGACCTTAACTTCTTCAACAACCGTACAGTCATGACCATCGGTAATCGAAACAATATAATTGCCGCCCTTCAGGTTTACCCCCTCCAGCGTGCTCTGACCGTCAGGCCACCCAATCACCAAAGGCCCATCTCCCACGACGGTAAGCTTCGCGCTGCCGTCTGACGAATCGTGACACAACGCAGTAGTGGCGGTATAGCTAACCTGGGCGCCATCTGTACTGGTGATACCTACATCACCGGCTATCGGACAATCATGAGCATCATGAACCGTAACGGTATATCTCCCACCACGCGCATTTATCAAGCGCATCTCCGTACCGAACACATTACCTTGTAAGTCCGTCCAGCTATACGTGTACCCGATAGAACCTCCACTCACATCAGCGGTAACGGCGCCGCGTGGATCAGCGCAGAACGCCGGCTCTATATCTTTAAATGTCAGGCCCAACGCGGCAGGCTCATCAAGCTTCTGTCCTGCCGATGCCGTGCATTTGTTACCGTCGCGAACCGTAAGCGTATAGGTACCGATTGGAAGCCCGGTAAAGTCAGCGGCTTCTATCCAGGTGGTGCCGTTACGCGAATACTCATAATCACCAGCACCACCCTGAGCGGCCAGATGAATCTCGCCTGTACTTTCGCCATTACACGCCACATCTTTATACGAACCGATACTCACCTCCAGTACAGGCGGCTCCGTTATCGTCTCGCTGGCATCGTCATGACATCCATTGTTATCCGATACGGTAACGGTATAGACACCTTTACCAAGTAATCCATTTACCGCCGTTGTGCGATTATTATTACTCCACAAATACGTATATACCCCCGTACCACCGGAGCCAGACGCGGTCATCGAACCATCCATCAACCCCGTGCACGATACACCGTAAGTCAGGTAATCCGACAGATCAGAAATCGAGGCTACAACAGGAGCCGGATTATCCAGCGTGATCTTATCCGTCGCAGCACATTCATTAATATCTTTTACGGTAATCGTATATTCACCGGCACCTACTCCGCTCAGTAACGTCGTGGTGTTCCCGGTATTCCATAGATAGGTATACGGCCCGGTACCAGCATTATTGATCGTAGCTTTCAGATTTGCGTCCTTTGCATCGTAACAGCTTATCGGCTGGTTGTGAAAAGTAGTCAGGGTAGTCGCAGCCACCGCGACCGTCAGCTCACCCGGAGCATCGAGATCGATCTGGTCAGACACCTTACAACCCGTACCGTACGTGATCTCTACCTTGTACGTGGCCTCGTCAAGCCCGTCCTGCGAGCTAAGTGTAGTCCCCGACCCCACAACCACACCGTTGCGATACCAGGTGTAATCCTGGGGCGACGCAATAACACCGGCCGCATCTTTCACCACCGTAAGTAGCTTACCATTAGCATCGCCATAACATTTAATAGGAACACCGTGATAATCCGATCCCGGTAATACATCTACTGTATAGCCCGGTGCGGTACTGAGCGTTTTACTTTGAGTCGCACTGCAACCCTGATCGTCGGAGACAGTAACCGTATAGGTACCGGCGGCCTTGTCGCGGATCGTCGCATCCGTCTCACCACTTGTCCATAGATAATGAGGATTACCTATGATGGTAGCCGCCACGGGTTTCGCCTCCAGTATCCCGTTGGCATCACCGGCACAGGCAAGTCCCGTAACCACGTCGATCGTAAAATCAATCGGCGCCGGAGCAGTCATATCAACTTGCGCAGCCTGAGAAACACAACCATTTGCATCGGTTACTTTAACCGTATACGTGCTCTTTCCAAGCCCCGTCGCTGTCGCATTGGTCGAGCCTGTAGACCATAAATAACTGTATCCTCCAACGCCGCCGCCCCCAGTAACAGAAGCGCTGCCATCCGTTTTATCGAAACAACTTACCGCGTAGCCGCTATAAGGTTTCGACACGGAAGGTGAAGCCGTTACCGCAGGTGGAGTTGATAATTTAAATATCTGACTTGCAGGACATCCCTTTGCGTCCTTAAGGCTTACCACGTAGGTGCCTTTGCTCAAACCGCTCACGGAAGCCGTCGTTGCTCCGGTACTCCAGCTAAAGCTGTTATAACCGCCGGTATTGCCTCCCGATGGGATAGCAGTAGCAGTTCCGTCCGCGCCACCCAAACACGATATAGCATAACCGTTGTGCTTCGAGCTGTCGATGGCGATCGAGATAGGCGCCGCAGGCTGACCTATTGTGACTGTCTTAGGGGTACTGCATACACCGATATTACTCCCTCCACTATTCACGACTTTAAAAGTCCATGTTCCGGCAGCCAGGTCGTTTATGGTAGTTTTACCAAGTCCAACAGAAAGCTGATTGTTGTTATCCCCTGGCAGTGATGGATCATCCACCAGGATAGTGAATTGACTTGTGACAGAACTGGAGATCGTTAAATCTACGGACCCCGTCTCGTCACCATAACAAACTACATTCGCGGACGCGTCCTGTACGGCGGGAGGCTCCCCATTGAGATCTAACACGACAACAGGGCTGACACGCGCATCGGCATAACTGGCGTATGACGGAATTACTGTGCGGTCATCGCGGTAACGAATGGATATGGGCGAATAGGGATCTGCAAAACCATTATTTTTAAGATCTGCCGCCGACAAAGTAATCGTTGTACTATAATGGGAACCCGGTACCGTCATAATGTTTACCCACGAATTCCTGTCGTCTGGGGTGAGTGTTGCCTCCACCACGTAGTTCGAAGCAACATTTGAAACGTTCAAAGAAATTATGTTACAGTTCTGATTTGAAGTAGATAAAGTCAGCGGAGGGCTATACACCATTACCCCGTAAAAGTTATTTCCTGAAACGTCAACATCGGTAGCATATGTCGGGAGATAAACCTGAACGATCTCGTTCGTCCCGTCCTGGTAGTTAACTTCAAAAAACATGTAGCGGTTGCCGGAGCTCTCGGGAACAAGATTATCCGCGTTAATAAAAAACAAAACCTCCATCATGTAGTTCGTCGCATCTTTCGATGACACAGCTTGTAAAAAAGACGTCGTCGAACCTGGAAAAGCATTCCAGTTATTTGACGAAAACTGCTTTCCGTTTGTGGAGTAAACTTTAAAATATAAAACAGTGGTCCAGCTCTGTAGCTGGGCGTAGCTGGAAGAAGATAACGCTAACACGCTGAAAAACACCGCAACAGCAAACAATCTGATTCTTTTCACAATGACAAATTTTAATATCGTACAAACAAAATCCGCATAACATTACACACTGAGCAGACAGGGTAATTCGTTATATATAACCAACAAATATTATTATCTGCGATACATAAAAATCCCTTACCGCGCAGACGTTTCTTACCCATGTACAAAATCTACAGGAAACGATCTTATAACACTGCCTGACAAACATACAACAAACTGAAAATCACACACAAATGATGACCGACCGAAAAAAAAAGGCCCGCCGAAGTACACATTTCAAATGTATACTTCTTTAAAATATATATACAAAACAAACCCCATTAGCCACAAAAGTCCAAATTGTTTCCTTAAAAACAATTAATTAACATACTGATAACACAAAGAAGACTATCCAACTGGCCCGAAATACTGTCATAAAAAGCCAGGCCGGGATTTGGCGCAAGTTTGTCCCGAGCACTCGGGATGCCCATCATGTTGATTTCTGTGACTGCCGTGAACTGGGCAATAGCTGGCGCAAGGTAGTGTCATAAAAGTCAAGCCTTAATTATATAGATTCAGCCGCAATGCGTTTAGCTGACGCAAGTCTATATATGTGGGTTTAGCCACAAGGTGTTTAGCTGGCGCAAGTCTCTGACTTGCCATGCCCCGAGAATATCGGTGGTGCCTAAAAATGTTTGCAGTCTCACGACTGCCCCTCAACGCCAGTTGAACCCCCACTCACAAACCCCACACTGCATTTCCCCTCCCCGCCAAACAAACACCTACCGCACAATAAACCTCAAATAACTACTCCCCTTCCCATGATCCAATCGCAACACATAAGCCCCCGCACTCAACGGCCGCAGATCCACATGCACACTATACGACGCATTGCCCCTCTCCGAAACCTTCCCCACCAAAGCCCCCGTCTGCCCGTTCCACACACTCAGCATAATGTCATCCGCATCCGCCAGTTCTACGATAACATCGAACGAACCATCATTCGGGTTCGCGTATAACCCAAACGCCTTCACATACTCCTCATACCCCAAACGACCATCCGTGTCATCAAACTCACCCTCCAATATAACAATACTCTTTTCTACATAATCAACGCACTCACCCAGGTGCGCCTTAAGACCAACTGCATATGTACCCGCGGTATTGAACTGACCAAAGACCATATCCTCACCGCCGGATATACGTTTCATCTCCAGCGGAAGGCTCCACTCCACCGACTCCGGCAAGGGCCACGAGATATCCACGATAGCCACCGTATCGCCCACCGCAGCTTCCGCGGGAACCATAAACGATGCCTGCAGCAGATCGTACGAAGTCTCCAGTAGAAACGTATCACGCCCCACACAACCTTTACTATCCACTACATCAAGCCAGTACGATCCCGGGTCTTTAATAGTGACCACCTGAACATTGCTACTCAGCCCGTTACCGCTCCACTGTACAGTCTTCCATCCCGTGCCCGCATCGAGCGAATACGTCTGACCAACACATAATGTAACCCCGCCACCAAGATCAACCCTTACCGGTGGAGTATTGGCTAATGTAACCACAGCGCCGCCTACACAGCCCTTCACGTCTGTAACCATCACACTATAATCACCGGGACAAAGATTACTCCGGCCCGAACCGTCTATACCGCCATCCCATGAATACGCATAGCCACCGTTACCCCCGGCGCCAACTACCGTAAGCTTACCATCGCAACCGTCGGTACACGTTGCCAGGGTTGAGCTTTCCGTCTTTAGTGTCAGCACATCAGGCTCATTCAGCACGACGGGCTGCTCAAGACGACAGTTATTAACATCGGTCAGCACCACAGCATACGTACCCTTACACAAACCCGTTTGGCTAACACCATGCTGATTATTCCATGTATAGTCATACGTTCCCGTTCCACCGCGGGCAACGAGTGTAAGCGCACCATCACAATCGCCGTTACACGTAGGCGCCGTGAAAGACGCTACATCCAGCCCTAAAGCTTCCGGCGCTGGAACAGTAACTTCTTCAATAACGGTACAGTCATGACCATCGGTAACCGAAACAATATAATCGCCACCTTTGAGACTCACGCCTGTAAGTGTACTCTGACCGTCAGGCCACTCGATTACAAAAGGTCCATCGCCTGCCACAGAAAGCATCGCGCTTCCGTCCGACGAATCGTGACACAGCGCCGCGGTAGCGGTATAATCAACCTGGGCACCATCTGTACTGGTTATACCTACTTTATCGGTTATCGGGCAATTATGAGCATCATGGATCGTAACCGTATAGATACCACCCCGCGCATTAGTCAACCGCATCGCCGTACTCACCACATCCCCCTGCACATTTGTCCAACTGTAAGTATATCCCGTAACACCACCGCTCACATCGGCCGTGGCAGCACCACGGGGATCAGCGCAGAACGCCGGCTCTATATCTTTAAAACCCAACGCCAGCGCTGGTGGCTGAATAAGCTTCTGCACGGCCGAAGCGCTGCAGTTGTTACCATCGCGAACCGTAAGCGTATAGGTACCGATCGCGAGCCCCGCAAAGGCAGCCTCTTCTATCCAGGTGGTACCATTACGCGAATATTCATAATCACCGGCACCACCCGTGGCAGCCAGGCTGATCACACCATCGCTGCCGCCATTACACGCCACATCTGTATAAGAGCCGATACTTGCTTCCAGAACAGGTGGCTCCGTTATCGTCTCACTGGCCTGGTCATGACATCCGTTGTTATCCGATACCGTAACCGTATAGATACCCTTGCCCAGCGAGCCGTTCACCGCCGTGGTTCTGCCTGCATTACTCCAGCTGTAGGTATACACCCCCGTACCGCCGGAACCGGACGCCGTCATCGTACCATCCGTCGATAATGCGCACGATACCCCATAGCCCGTGTGATTCGACAGATCTGAGATCGAAGCGACAACAGCAGCCGGATTATCCAGCGTGATCTTATTCGTCGCAGGACATCCATTAACGTCTTTTACCGTAACCGTATACACACCGGCGCCCACTCCGCTCAAAAGTGAAGTAGTTTTCCCATTGTCCCATAGATACGTATAAGGACCCGTACCACCGTTATTGACCGTAGCCTTTACATTCGCATCGGTCGAATCACGACAGCTTATCGGTTGCCCATGAAAAGTGGCCAGCGTAGTCGCCGCCACCGTCACAGTCAGCTCATCCGGGGCATCGAGGTAAACCTGGTCGTAAGCCTTACACCCCGTACCGTACGTGATCTCAATACGGTAGGTGGCCTCATCGAGCCCATCCTGCGAGCTAAGCGTAGTCCCTGACCCAGCAAACGCACCGTTGCGATACCAGGTATAATCCTGGGGAGCCGCGACGACTCCCGCCGGGTTCCTCACCGTGGTAATCAGCTTACCGTTGGTACCCTTATAACATTTTATCGGAACACCGTTGTAATCGGATCCCGGCAATAGCTCCACCGTATACCCCAGGGGATCGTCGAGCGTTTTACTTTTAGTCGTGCTGCATCCCTGGTCGTCGGAAACCTTAACGGTATAGGTACCCGTTGGTTTATCGCGTATCGTCGCGTCTGTTTCGCCGCTTGTCCATAAATAATGAGGGCTGCCGATAATCGTGGTAGCCACCGGCTTTGCCTCGAGTATCCCCGTGGAATCGCCGGCACACGCAAGCGGCGTAATGACACCGATCGTAAAATCAATAGTGTCAGGCGCCGTCATAACGACCTGTGCCGCGGGAGACTCACAACCATTGGCGTCGCTCACTTTAACCGTATAGGTGTTTACACCAAGCCCGGTGGCCGTAGCAGTGGTCAAACCGTTGGACCACGAATAACCGTATGTTCCCCCCACGCCACCGCTGCCTGTAACGGAGGCGCTGCCATCTGTCTTATCGTAGCAGCTCACCGAATAGCCATTGTAGGGTTTGGGTATGGTGGGCGTCGCTTTCAGCACGGGAGGCGACGTTAGCTTAAACGTCTTGCTCGCCGGACATCCTTTTATATCTGTAAGGCTCACGGTGTACGACCCCTTGCCCTTACCACTCACCGATACGCTGGTTTCTCCTGAACTCCAGCTGTAATCCTTATAATTGCCGTTACCTCCTGATGCCACAGCTGTGGCGGTGCCATCTGTGCCTGCATAGCACGAAATAGCGTAGCCGTTGTGTTTTGAACTGTCTATGGCAATTGTGACCGGCGCCGACGGCTGACCGATAGGAACAACCTTATCGATGTTACAGTGACCGATAGCGTCGCCGTCATTATTCTCAACGGTAAATTTCCAAGCTCCGGCAGTCAAACCTGTCATGTTCTTAACTCCGGCTCCCACTGAAACCTGGTAATCCGGACTTTGCGGTGTCAATGTGTTATCTGCGCTGATAAGGAAACTCGTGGCCACAGGGCTCGATATATCCAACGTCACCGACCCGTTCGCATCGCCATAACAAACTGCGTTCACCGGTGTACCCGGTACTACAGTAGGCTGCGGTGCATCGAGGTCGATCTGTACCATATTGCTCACCCGCTTGGCGCGGTAGCTCTCCGCCCAGGGATAGCTCACCGGCTGGTCATCTTTAAAGCGTACCCACGTGTTACCATACGGGTTGCTGATACCTGCATTCTGAAGATCGGCGGCAGTCAGTGTTTCAATAACACCATAATAATTCGCTCCGGGAACAGTTTTGATCGTGCGCCAGGATGCAGGGTTGCTGATGTCCTGCGATGCTTCGAAAACAAAATTGCCGCATACGCTCGATGTCTCCAGCGATACCGTATTGCAGTTTTTGGTCGGCGGCTTCAACGTCAGCACCGGGCTGTAATTCATCGTAAATGTGCAGCTTGTTCCCTCTCCCTCTACCTGGCCGCCGATGTCGGATTCGGGAATGTACAGATCGAAGATCTCCGATGGCCCCGTTTGATAGATAACCTCGAACTTCATTGTCCGTTGTCCCGAGCTCGATGGAACCAGGTTAGAAACAAAGAACATAACATCCATGGTGTTGGCGCTCGAATTACGACTCACATAAACGTCCTGAAATGCATAGGAAGACGAATACAACTGATTCCAGTTAAATGAGGTTATGGTAGAACCCGTGCCCTGAACCCGGAAGTACAACGACACGCCGTAGCCCTGCGCCATACACGTACTGGAATACCCCAACAACGTTGTCATGACAGCAACAAAAACGAAGCATAATCTTTTCATCATCACAGAAAATATTCGATATCGACTCAGGAAAACGTCAATAATGATCTTAACTCTAAACGGATCAAGCCTAAAAGTTGAGGGCTCTAGCGCAAGGTACCATCATAAAAGTCAAACCTTGTCCTGATTACTTAACATAAGACTGGGACATGGTGGGACATGAAACTGGCGCAAGTCTGAGCGTAAGCGGAGACTTGTGCCCATCATGTCTCAGTCTCTGACTGAGGCTGCGATACAAACACACTCAAGTCGCCCACACTGCATTTCAATCTCACTCCCCCAACTTTTCAGATTGATCCCTCTAAAGCTCAACGGCGCTGTAACATCTCAACCTCATTTAATATCAACACGCGACGTAACAATTACTTCACATAGCATTCAAGCAACTATACGATAACGCCGCTCACAGCCGTTTTTTTACTTATCCTAAATTGCAAGGTTACTTATGTAAACGGACTCTCACATCTAAACTTTTCTATACGCATGCAATGTTTATGAAAAAAGGAGCTTTAAACTGCTGCAAAAAGAAAAACAAATTGCCGGTTATAGTCCGTTTAAATTCTAAAAATCACATTATCAACAAAAAGAAAGATCGCCGCTGTTCAAAAAATAGTATCACTGATGATGTATGATTACCATAAAAAAAACAGAACCATATACCGGGACCTTCCTGTGTTGCCCGAATTCCGACTGAATATGACATAACAACGGAGAATCTACAGCTCGTGCTGCATACCAAAGCGCACACAAGCCGCGTTCACCCGGGCCAGTGAAAGTTAATATTTCGATAACATCGGGCAATTGTATTCCAAACGGAACTTTTTCCTTTACGGGTACCTTCGGGAATTAGTATTTTCAACCATTGTTTCACCAAACGCTCAACACCTTGCCAACCAAGCGCCGCATAACCATAGCTCACGTCTTCAAAACCATCGTCTGGCCGCGCAAAAAGCTCCTCCTGCTCGGTCTTTTGCTCATCATAATAAGTCGTATCGCGGGGCTCGTGCTGCCCGCATCGGGCAAATACTTTATGGATGAGGTTATCGCCAAACACAATCTCGACTACCTCCGGAATATGCTGCTCGTTATAATCGGTTCCATCGTTATCCAGGCAGCAACATCGTTCCTGCTCACCCAGTTGCTCAGCGTAGAAGCGCAGCGCCTTATCTCCGAACTGCGGTCTAACGTGCAGAAGCACCTCCTGAAGCTGCCTGTACGGTTCTTCGATAATAACAAATCCGGCGCGCTGGTATCGCGCGTGATGAACGATGTCGAGGGCGTCCGTAATCTCGTCGGCACCGGGCTCGTCCAGCTTATTGGCGGCACGCTCAGCGCCGTGATCTGCCTCGTGCTGCTGATTCGTATCAGCCCGATGATGACCGCTATGGTGTTGATACCGGTTGCCGTATTTGGCGTCGTCTCGATGATGGCCTTTAAGCGGATACGCCCCATCTTCCGCGAACGCGGCGTGATCTACGCCGACGTAACCGGCCGGCTCACCGAAACACTCAACGGTGTCCGCGTCATCAAGGGATTCAATGCCGAAGCGCGTGAGATCCAGACATTCGAAAACGGAGTCGAAAAGATCTTTCTGAACGTCCGCAAAAGTCTTATTGCCACCAGCCTCGTAACCAGCGCCGGTGGATTATTGATCGGCCTCGCCAGCGCCGGCATCATGGGCCTCAGCGGATACCGCATCATACAGGGCGTTATGACAGCCGGTGACTTCCTCTCCTTCAGCCTTTACCTCGGGTTCATGATCGCCCCGATCATACAAATGAGCAACATCGGTACACAACTCACGGAAGCCTTTGCCGGCCTCGACAGAACCGAAGAACTGATGAACATGTCGCCCGAGGACGATGGCACGACCCGCACCACGCCGCTGCCCGCGCTTCAGGGTAACATCCGCTTCGACAATGTGGCCTTCGCCTATGAAGAAGGTAAACCCGTGCTCAACGGCATCTCGTTCAACGCTCCTGCGGGAAGCGTGACCGCCCTCGTGGGAACATCCGGATCCGGCAAAACCACCATCGCCGGTCTCGCGGCGTCGTTTCTTACACCCGTCAGCGGAACGGTAACGATAGACGGCGTCGATCTCTCTACGGTGCCCCTCGCCAGCTACCGCAGCCACCTCGGTGTAGTGCTCCAGGACGACTTCCTCTTCGAAGGGACCATCCGCGAAAACATACTCTTCCCTCGCCCCGATGCCACCGAAACAGAGCTTATCAACGCTGTAAACGCAGCTTATGTAAACGAGTTCACCGATCGCTTCGAGCAAAAACTCGACACACTGATCGGCGAACGCGGCGTAAAACTCTCCGGTGGACAGCGTCAACGTATCGCCATCGCGCGGGCTATACTCGCCAATCCCCGCATCCTCATTCTCGACGAAGCGACCTCAAGCCTCGACACAGAGTCGGAAGGATTCATCCAGGAAAGCCTGAAAAACCTGATGCACGGACGCACAACATTTGTCATCGCTCACCGCCTCAGCACCATTCGACAGGCCGATCAGATACTGGTTATCGAAAGTGGAAACATTCTCGAGCAGGGTCACCACGAGCAGCTTATCGCCCAAAAAGGCCGCTACTTCAACCTCTACACCTATCAGGCCCGTATATAACTCTTCTCCCTCGCGCTCACACTCACACTGTTTTCCCCGCTCTCACACCCACACTCACACTATTTTTCCTCGCTCTCACGCTCACGCTCACACTGTTTTCTCGTCCTTACTACTCACACTGTTTATATATAATACATACATCAGACATGCGACAGCCTATTGATAACAAATTTTTTCCATACCTCCCATCACATAATGGAAAATAATTATCTATCTTTTCGCTATTAAAAACATGTAATTGCTATGGCAAAGAAAGCAAAGAAGACAACCAAAAAGGTTGCAAAAAAAGCGGCGAAGAAAATCGCCAAGGCTGTGAAGAAAGCAGCAAAGAAAGTAGCTAAAAAAGTAGCCCCCAAGGCGGCGAAGAAAGGTGTTAAGACCGCTAAGAAAGCTGTTAAAAAAGCAGCGAAGAAGGCAGTTAAGACCACCGCTAAAGCCGTGAAGAAGACAGTAGCGAAGAAGACAGCAGCTCCTAAAAAGGCGGCTAAAAAATCTACTGCCTCGAAGAAAGTAGCCTCTAAAGCTGCTCCGAAAAAAACAATCGTTCAGAGAGCCAAGGCCCTGACAAAAGTAGCATCGGAAAAGGTAGCCGAGCTGAAGGACGCCGTAGTTGAAAAGACAACTGCAGCGGTAGAAGCAATCCAGGAAAAAGTTGCTGACGTAAAAGAAGCGTTCGAAAACAAAGAAGAAGATACTCAAAAGGATCTCTTCGGTAGCAGCAACGGCAGCACAAACAACCAGTAGTGTTGCAGTGGCGTCGGGCCGAATCTGACAACTGGAGGAAAGGAGAGTCCGCCGGCTGTTTAAAGACTTTCGGATAATGACATAGCAAAAAAGGATGATCCCTCACGGAATCATCCTTTTTTTATGCTTTTTGTATCTCTCTTCGCTCTCACACTTTATCTGGCGCAAGTCTGACCCCGAGCACTCGGGGTCAGACTTGCCGTGCCCCGAGAATCGGTGGTGCCTAAAATGTCCGCAGTCTCTGATGCACCCGGTATTCCCTCGCTCTCGCACTGTTCCTCACACTGCCCCAATATTCACTTCTACTATATATTCCAGAGACGCCCCCCTCTTCCACACAAAACCTTATCAAACTTTAGCTCGTTCAGCGTCTCACGCTAATTGAAAATAACGCTCCTGTATTTCTTTGTATCGGCCAGAACCGTAGCCATTCCCTTGCTTACCGAAAGCAGCGCCTCGTCGTCTATATGAACGGGAATCCGGATCTTCGACTCGAACCGTTGCTTCAGGCCACGCAGCAACGCGTTGCCCCCTGTAATGTGAATACCGTTTTGATAAATATCGGCCGCCAGCTCCGGCGGGCAGGTCTCCAGTGTCTGCACCACAGCGTGCTCGATGGAGCTTACCGACTTCTCCAGGATGCTCGCCACCTCGCGGTGATCGATCTTGCGCGTAACCGGGATGCCCTCTACCAGGTGCTTGCCTCTCACGTACGTCGGCTCCGGCGCCGGTTCATCACCAAGCTCGGTAAGAACCGCTCCTACATTGATCTTGATCTGCTCGGCAGTACGCAAACCAATAGCCATATTGTACTGGCGACGGAAATAATCCTGGATCGCCTCGTCAAAAGTATCACCCGCGATTTTTATCGATTGAAACGCCGCTATCCCTGACAGAGAAATCACTACGATCTCAGTAATGCCTCCACCGATATCGATAACCATCTTGCCATTTGGCTCGCGGATATCCAGGCCGAGACCCAGCGCTGCTGCCAGCGGCTCATATAAAAGATACGTGTTCCGTGCGCTGAACTGATCCAACGCATCACGCAGCGCACGACGCTCAACCTCGGTAGTATAAAAAGGAACACCCGAAATGATCGTATTGTAACCGTGCAGGAATGTGCGGCTGGAGTAAACCTCGCCGAGCATCGCACGGATCATCTTGCTGGCGGAGTCGTAGTCGGCTATAACGCCGCCACGCACGGGCCGTACGGGTTTCAGCTCCTCGTGATTCTTCTCGAACATGTTAAACGCCCGTTCGCCAACCGCTTTCACCGTGTGGCCGCCCGAATCGAACACAATACACGACGGCTGTGATAGAAGGATCCGGCGCTGGTCGTCGCTCACCAACGTATTGTTGTTCCCCAGATCTATTGCAAAAGATTTATTCTTAAAGAAATTGAAGTTCATAAGCTTGAATGTTTTTTGAATCTGACCGCGTACACCACGGAAAACCCGGGATAGCTTTCAGAAAAACCCTCGCCAAGTTACACCCCAAATATCGGAACTTCCTGTTTGTTTCAAATCGTAACTATGCATTAAATCATTCATCCGCGAATAATGCATCTTGTCTGTCCCATCTATGCCCCAACCTCTTAATTGACGCTGTTTTCAATTCTCTTCACAACACGCTTCGACAACGCTCAGGGCATGCCCCGAAAATCCTTTCATTCCCTTTGGCAATGTTACATTGCTCAACCGTTGTTCTCACGCGGCAACCGTATCTCCAGCTTTGTGCCGCGCCCTGCCGAGCTCACCACACTGATCTCACCATGAAGCTTGCCCACCGCCTTCTTCACTATATAGAGTCCGAGCCCATTGCCTTTCGAGCGCTCGTTGCCGCGGAAGTACATCTCAAAGATCTTCTCCTGGTATTCTTCCGGTATACCATAACCATTGTCGCGTATGCTCATCACCACCAAACCGTTTTCCTGGTAAGCGTTCAGCTCCAGCGTGGCGTTCTCGGGAGCGCAAAACTGGATGGAGTTCTCCACCAGGTTCTCGATAATGATCCGCACCATCGCCGGATACGACACGAAAGGCTCCGTCAGCGAGATCGCCCGCTGCACGCGTATGCCACGATGCAAAATATCTTCCTGGAAGCCCGCACAAACCGAATCGAAGATTTCCCCTAACAGGACCGGCTTATAGACCAGCTCCTGCGCACCCACGTCGCTTATCGATTGAAGTTTAACCAACATCTTATCCAGGTTCAACGCTGTCTCGCGCACTTTCTCAAACAGCTCCAACGCATTGCCGTCTTTAACGGTGATCTTGGCAACCTCCGCCAATCCAAGGAACGTCGTTAACGGCCGCCGGAAATCGTGCGACGACCTGTAGAAGAACGTATCAAGCTCCTGGTAAGCCTCCTTCAGCTGATGTGTGCGCCTTGTAACGATCAGGTCTAGATCGTCATTGATCGCCAGGATCGTCTCGTTCGCCTCCCGCAGCTCTTCCGACTGTGCTTCCATCTCCTCACGATTCTCCAACAGCTCGTTGTTCAACTGTACCAGCGATTGGTTGGCCTCCACCAGCTCCTCGGTCTGCGCCTGGATCTCTTCCTTCTGCTCCAGGATCTCCTCATTCAGCTTCATCAGCTTTTTATTGGCGCGGCTTTTACCATGATAATACTGAACCAGTATAAACACCAGGATGATCAGGAACACGATTCCTGCTACCAGGGAAACCAGGAACGTGTTCTGCAGCCTGATCCGTGCGTGCTGGAGCTTGCCCTCGGTGGCCTTAAGCTCGTACTGCTCGTGCAGCAGCTGAAGCTCCTGTTCTTTCTTCTCCAGCTGATAAAGCGAATTGATCTCCGCGATCTTGGTTGCGCTGCGGGTGTTGAACAGCGTATCGTTCAGGGTAATGAACTTATCATAATACCGGGTAGCCTGTCTGTGATCGCCTCGGGCGATATTCAGTTCAGCCATCAGCTTGTAATAATCCCGTTGCTGAACCGGAAGCGCCACCTCCACCAGCAGCGCGCTGGCCTTCGACAGGCTTTCCTCAGCCTTCTTCAGATCTCCCTTGCGCGTATACAGCTTACCCAAAGAATTGTAAAGCATGATCTGGCCGGCCCGGTCTTGCCGTAGCATAACGCGGTGCTCCACTTCCAGCAGCATGCTCAACGCGCGGTCCAGCGAACCCTGAGCCTCAAACACCTGCGCCATGCTGAAGATCGTGGTCGCCGCCAGTTGAGGCGCATGGATCGCCTGCCGCAGCGACAGCGCGATCTCGAAATGGCGCAGAGCCCGTTCGTAATCCTTCTGCACATAATAAATGTACCCCAGCAAATTATGGGCAAACGCCACACCCGCGCGGTCGTTCAAAGACTCCATCGTCTTCATACACCGTTCGGCATAGTCCAGCGCCATGGCGGTATTACTCTGATAAATGTATACCCACCCGATCCGGCCCATCGTCTGCGCGGCGGCTTGCCGGTGGTTCATCTCTTCATCCAACCGTAACGAGTTGAGAAAGTACTCCAAAGCCTGCGCATGAGCTCCCTGCGCGCTAAACACCAATCCCACATGACTGAGCACGGTGGCGTGATACCGCTTGAATGGATTCGTTTTCAGGATATCCAGCGAACGCGAAAAATATCCGCCTGCCCTCGTAAACTCGCCCCGCAAAAAATACAGCTCTCCCTGGTTGATATAATGCAGTATCTGCATCCGCGGGCTGTCAAAACGTTTCGCAATGCCGAACGCTAAAGAATAATAGTATGCGGCAGAATCGTATTCCCCAAGATGCCGGTAAGCAAGCCCCATGCTATTCCAGCATTCGCCGACCAACATGCTGTCACCCATGGTCGACCGGAGGTCTAATGATCGCCTCACAAAATAAACCGCCGAATCGGCCTTCGCCACCGCCAGCATCAGCAACCCCTGATTATGATATAAGGAGGAAAGAAGTGCTTTGCCCGGATGCGCCCCCGCATAAGCCCGCGCACGGCTATAATAATAAGTAGACGAATCAAAGTAACCCTGAACCCGGTTCAGGTTCCCCAGGCGTATCAGGGTATAGGCAGGAAACTCCTCCAGGTTTTTCCCTTTACTGGCCGCAATGGCCCGGTGAAAATAAACCGAAGCCTGCCGGTAATCTCCCCGGTAATACCGGTACATCCCGATATCGGTAAGGCCCCGCGCAATACCCTTTATATAATGCGCACCCTCAGCCAGCTCATAAGATTCTTCCGCCAACCGCCCGGCCTCTTCAAGATCATAGTCCCAAAGCTCGTAGACAAGCGCATGCAATGCGTCCGCCCGCAGCCCCGCCGGATGTTCAATCTTCAATACCGCCCGAAGGCTGTCCATTCGCCGATGCTGTCCCTGGCAAACTCCAAACCCCACAAAGCACAACAGACACCCAAAAACAATCCTATCCATACACAAACATTATCACACACCCATACTTCCTCAACAAACGCACCCACCCACACCCACAATCCCACACCCCATACCAACCGTCATCGCCCCGCGATGACGAACCCCCTCACACTAAAAGACGTCATAAATAACAACCATCCCCCATACCCCGCAACCCTCTCATCAAACTTCCCCTAAAAACAACCACATTTCATAAACCCAATCACCCAATCTCATAACCGTCCTCGCGCTCGCCCTCGCGCTGATCCCCCTACTCCTTCCCCAAAAACACCCAAAACTTCGACCCAACCCCAAACTCCGACGTAAACTCAATCCTCCCCCCAAGCTTCTGCACCGCCTTCTGCACAATATATAACCCCAGCCCATTCCCCTTCGACCGATCATTACCCCGGAAGTACATCTCGAAGATCCGTTCCTGGTACTGCTGAGCAATACCCTGCCCGTTGTCTTCCACCAGCAGCACCAGCGTATCCTGCTCTTCGTACACATGCAGCCGTACATACGGATCCACAACGCCGCAGAAAAAAATAGAATTCTCCAAAAGGTTCTCGAGAATAATGTTCACCATGGCCGGATAAGAGCAGAACGGCTTCGAAAGCTCCACCTCGGCCATGGTCCGGATATGCTTTCGATCCAGATCCTCGCGAAAGCGATCGCACAGCGACTCAAAAATATCCCGTATCAGAACTTCGCGGTACACGAGGTGCTGTCCGCCGACATCGCTGATCGACTGTAACTTGATCAGCATACGGTCCAGGTTACTGGCCGTCTCGCTTACACGGGCAAACAGCTCCAGCGCGTTTGTATCTTTCACGGTGATCTTGGCCACTTCGGCCAGCCCCAGGAATGTAGTGAGCGGTCGCCGGAAGTCGTGACTGGAGCGGTAAAAGAAAATATCAAGCTCCTGGTAGGCCTGCCGTAGCGCCGATGTGCGATCTTCCACCTTCAGCTCCAGCTGCCGGTTGTTCTCGGCAATCATCTGGTTGGCTTCCACAAGCTCTTCCGACTGCGCCTGAATCTCTTCCTTCTGTTCCATGATCTCCCGGTTAGCGCGCCGCATCGAGCGCATATACTGATAGGTCTTGAAGGCAAACAACGACACCAGGATAAAACAAACGATAACCGATACGATGATATAGTTCTGCAACCGCAGCCGTTCATGCTGCAGCCGGATCTTATCTTCATGGAGTTGCCGCTGCGTGTTCAGAACCTGGATCTGCTCGTCCTTCTTCTCCACCTCGTAAAGCGCCTGCAGCTCCGCAAGACGCCCCGCGCTGTTGTCGCTGAAAATACTATCGTGAAGCGCCGTATACCGCTTCTGATGTACGAGCGACTTGCGCGGGTCCCCAAGTTGCTCATAATATATAGACCATTGCAGTGCATTGGTCATCTGCAGCGACTTCGAGCCAATGGCCATTCCGGTAGCCTCGCCCGCTTTCAGGAAATGCTCCGCCTTGCCGAACTGGTGAAGCTTGGTATACAGGCCTCCCAGACTATTATAAGAGATACCGAGCCCATACGGATTCCCGATCTGCTCATCGATATGCAGGGCCTCCGTTTCGTACGCCAGCGCTTTGTTCAGGTCGCCCATCTCCTCGTACACCAGCCCCAGGTTGTAGATGCTGGCCGAGACGCCCTCCTTATACGACAACCTGCGCCGTATAGCGAGCGACTCTTCCAGCAGCCGAATAGCCTGATCATAATGCTTCTGCTGGTAATGAATAAGCCCCGATACATTATAACAGGTGGACAACCCGTGCGCATCGCCGATCGCCTGGCGCAGCTTTTCCGATTTGGCAACGAACTCGTGTGCCAGCGCAAAGTTGAGCTGGTTCTTATAAACCCATCCTATGCTGCAATAGATCTCGGCAATCTTGTATTGGATCCCCGCCTTGTCGGCGATCTTGAGCGCGGCAAAGAAATACTTCAGCGCCAGATCGTTCTGTCCCTGCGCATCGTATACCTCGCCCGTCGCATTGTAAACATTCAGCAGCAGCTCCGGCATATTGCGGCCTTTGAGCATCTCGATAATGGCGAAGAATTTATCCAGCGCCTGGTTATACTCTCCCGCGCGATGAAGCATCTGCCCTTCGTAAAACAGGCAGCGCACCTGGAGTAACGGGCTGGCCGTACGCGAAGCCAACCCACAGCCCTTGGCCACGAACGAGCGAGCCTCCGCATAATCCGACAAATGAAGGCTGACCTCCGAAAGCAGGAACAATGTCTCTGCCTTTCCCGCGTTATTCTGCTTCCGCTCATAAAGGCCCAGCGCGCGATTGAAGTAATCCACCGCCTCGCCGTTGCGCCATTGAAGAACATAAAGCCCCGCCAGGTTCCTGTAGGCAAACGGAAGGAACGGCGAGTCCACGGTAGACAGCAGCCCGATACCCTTGCTATAATATAACTCCGCCGAATCATACCGCGCCTGCGACCGGTACGCATTCGCAGTCAAAATAAACGTATAGCCTTGTTGTGCCGGCGGGTGCCCCGCTACAGCCATAGACCGGTAGTAAAACGTGAGCGCTTTGGCATAATCACCGGTAGCATAGAAATAATAACCCTGCAGCGTCAGTGCCTCACATATACCTTCCGCATAGCCCGCACCCTGCGCAGCAGCGTAAGCGTCAGAAGCATACCGATACCCCTGCTCTGCATCAACATCATAATATTCAAAAGCAAGCTCCGCAAGGATGTCCACCCTTTGCCGCGGCTCACGTGCCTCAGACAATGCACGCAACAAGCTATCGCCCACAACCGGCTGAGCCAGCAACGGGAAAGCCGACCCTATTATCATAACAAACAAAAAGACCCAAAAAAGTCTTCGCATGAACCATTGGCCAGACTGAAACTCCCGACCCCTTTCAATATACCAAAAATCAGCGTGAGTGCGGAGTGCGAGAGCGATAAAACCAAAAGTCCCGATCCCGACGGCAGAATCAGTGTGGGTGCGGAGTGCGAGAACGATAGGCTAAAACCCGTCAACCTCATTAACTCAATATTAACCTCCCTGTATTTCCGCACTCCACACTCACACTGTTTTCCCCCCTCTTATGTATTTTCGCTCTCGCACTCCGCACTCACACTGATTCCGTCCGGCACCGTTCCCACACCAAAGCCGTTTCCTTACCCCCGTCCGCTAACCACCTCGACTCCAACCATCTACCTCTCCTGCCGAAGCCTCATAAATGCCCCTTCACGCACGCCAAAGCCATTCGTACCTAACAAATACCCGTTAATTATTTGACTCATTCGTTTTCACAACAACTTTCTGGACGTATATTTAAAACCGGTGTTAAATCCATTTAAAAATGTCGAAAACTGCTGAATTGATAATCGACGGTAAGTCTTATACACTACCCGTCGTAGAAGGGTCTGAAGGAGAGGTTGCTGTTGATATTAGCGAGCTCCTTGAAAAGGCCAAAGTTATAACCCTCGACCTGGGTTATAAAAACACAGGCGCAACAAAAAGCGCTATTACATTCCTGGACGGCGACCAGGGTATTCTGCGCTACCGCGGTTATGCTATCGAAGAACTCGCTGAGAAATCAAACTTCCTGGAAGTAGCTTACCTCCTTATCTTTGGAGAGCTGCCCAGCAAACAGCAGTACGATAAATTCACCTACGACATCAAGACGCATACCCTCGTGCACGAGGATATCAAGAAGATACTCGACGGCTTCCCTTCTACCGCTCACCCTATGGGCGTACTGGCGTCGCTGTTCTGCTCACAAACTGCCTTCTACCCCGAATCACTGGATCCGAACCGCTCTGCCGAAGGTGTATACCTCAGCATCGTTCGCTCGCTGGCTAAAATGCCAACCTTTGCAGCCTGGGCGTATAAGAATGCAGTCGGACATCCCGTAAACTACCCTGACAACTCACAGGACTACTGCTCACGCTTCATAAAAATGATGTTCGCGCTACCCGCCGAGCAATATGAAGTTGATCCCGTAGTAGCCGCTGCCCTCGACAAGCTGCTGATACTCCACGCTGACCACGAGCAAAACTGCTCAACGTCTACCGTGCGTATCGTAGGGTCGTCAAAGGCAAGCATCTACTCCTCTATATCGGCCGGTATCAACGCCCTTTGGGGACCTCTTCACGGTGGTGCAAACCAGGAAGTGATCGCCATGCTGGAAAATATCAAGGCTGACGGCGGCGATACAGAAAAGTGGATCAACAAAGCAAAAGACAAAAACAGCGGCTTCCGCCTGATGGGCTTCGGTCACCGCGTATACAAGAACTTCGATCCCCGCGCCAAGATCATCAAGAAAGCTGCCGATGACGTACTCGGCAAACTCGGCATCAACGACCCTGTGCTCGAGATCGCTCAGAAACTCGAAGAAGCAGCGCTGAAAGATCCGTACTTCGTAGAACGTAAGCTCTACCCTAACGTAGACTTCTACTCGGGTATCATTTACCGTGCACTCGGCATACCTCAGGATATGTTCACCGTAATGTTCGCCATGGGTCGTCTGCCCGGCTGGATCGCCCAGTGGAAAGAGCTCCGCGAGAACAAGGAACCTATCGGAAGACCACGCCAGGTATACACCGGTCAAAAGCTTCGCCCCTTTACGGACATCAGCAAACGCTAATTGACGCAAAGTCACTGACACCAACCGTTATGCCGAAGGGCCAAAACCTGCCGGCATAACGGTTATTTTTTCGTAGTCATCTATACGGAAAACCCTTCCGTGAAATCAAACGTTAATCCTGTAAAGCGAGACAGCAACGTCTTGCTATAACCCATACACCATGGAACTCCAGCAACAATTCGAGGCCGCCGTAGCCCGCTCACGCGACCTCGCAACCCGCCCCTCAAACGAAGACCTGCTTAACCTGTACGGACTCTTCAAACAAGCTTCCGAAGGTGATATAACAGGAGAGCGCCCCGGCGGCTTCGACTTCAAGGCCATTGCCAAGTTCGATGCCTGGGAAGAGCTCAAAGGCAAAACCAAAGAGCAGGCCATGCAGGAATACATCAGCCTGGTAGACCGACTGAACGCAGCCTGATCAAAGCCTTCGTCCGCACGTGAACCTGTTCTATCAACCCGGCCTGGCCGATGGCCACCTCTATCTTGACGCCGACGAATCGCGCCACTGCCTGAAAGTATTGCGCAAACGCGCCGGCGACGTCATCCGCGTAACAGACGGCCAGGGCACCTTCTATGATGCCATCATCACCGGCGCCGATCCGGGCCGTTGCACACTCGCCATACAAAACGCCGAGACCGCTGCGGCCAAACCGTATAGTATCCACGTTGCCGTATCCCCCACTAAAAATGCAGACCGCATCGAATGGTTCGTCGAGAAAGCCGTCGAAGTAGGCATCGATACCATAACCCTGCTGGACTGCGAAAACACCGAGCGCACCTTTATAAAGACCGACCGCCTCGCCAAGGTCGCCATCAGCGCCATGAAGCAGTCGCTGAAAGCCACACTCCCCGTTATAAACCCGCTAACAAAACTCACCGACCTCATCAAAAACGCCCCAGCCCAAACAACGCGCTTCATCGCCTACGTAGACTTCTCCAACCCCCTTCACCTCAAAGACCTCGCCCAACCCAATAAGGACTACCTCGTCCTCATCGGCCCCGAAGGCGACTTCTCCCCCGAAGAACTGGCTCTAACCCTGACTCACAATTTTCAAAAAGTCAGCCTCGGTCACGAGCGCCTCCGCACCGAAACCGCAGCCCTCATAGCCACCCATACATTATCCCTGCTTAACCTCTAAATCTTCACTCTCCCCCTCACACTCACACTGCCCCGCTACCAGCATCACTGCCCCTTAAAAACTATTCCCCCCCATCGTTCACCA